>OLOE01000004.1_pt1 | contig 185268 bp, 204 predicted proteins | sample 1673201 | NCBI WGS metagenome assembly OLOE01 (sample SAMEA3136765, study PRJEB25190) | human gut metagenome | biome: human gut; feature: human-associated habitat; material: faeces | place: Austria | collected 2013
AGGTTTTCCAATATCCTCTGCCAAGTAAGAGCTATGACAGCCCTTACAATGACATGGGCAATTAGATATGTTTATACAGAGAGTAATCTCGTTTGGGATTTCTCTTAAAGTTACTGCTGTGTCTGTGTATTTAAGCATTTGTATATCCTAGTTTAGATTCATCTACTGCATATGTAAGATGATTATATACTCTATGTGTTTGCTCCTCTTGTCTACCTGCTGACCAATTTCTTATCTTAGTAAGATAACCAATGATTCTATCATAAAGGTCAATGTGAGTACTTCCACACATTGGACATTTAGAAACAGGAACTTTAGTTATAAATCCACAGTCTTGACATTCAGAGTTAGGAACATTAAATGTTAAATAACTACATCCAACAGTTGCAGCATAGTTGAGTAACAGACTTGCCTGATTCTTGGTAGGATGTTCAGATAGATTGATGTGTGCGGCACTTCCTCCGTCTAACCAATCTCCTACATATTCACTACCATGTAGCTTGATTTTCTCAAGAATAGAACTATTTGATTCTGGCAAGAAAACATAAGAAGTATATAGATTTCTATCTTTAGGAACCCAATATCCATCAGCTTTATCCCAATTGTAATTCTTTACAGCTAAAGATTCAGCAGGAACCAGTTCAGTATTGAACATAGTTTTCTTAGTATTATGGAGTTGGTTTTGTTCTTTAATAGTTCCAAAGATAAAGTTGCAGAAATCCTTATATTCTTTGTTGTCACTACATTTTATCCCTAAGAACATTGCAGCTTCATTTAACCCATTTAAACCGATAGTTAAATACTGGTTATTAAGGTTAATGAATCCAGCTTCATAAACAGGAAGTAAATGTGCATTATATAAATCCCAAAGTAACTCATTATAAGCTGTATGGTATTTATAGACCCTTTCAAGAATATTCTTTAGATATTCTCCAAGTTCCGGATAGCATGAAGGACTTAATTGAGTTCCGGGTATCGGACAATCATCCTTGTATTCTCGGATATAATTCTGAATAATTCTATTCAGGTTAAGAGTAATTACAGATTTAGAACCAGTTTGTTCTCCAACTAACCCATTGGTAAATGTAAATTCATTGGATTGTAATTTATTCTTTAGTCTACAACAGCTTGATAAAGAATCTACACTGTCACTTATATAAGTAAAGAATGAATGTCCTTCCGCATATTCTTCTGATATAAAGTCAGCCCATTCTTGGTCTTCGAATTTCCCATCTTTATAAAGAAGAGATACAGTTTCAACTGGGAATGTGAGCATACAACGAAGTCTCTCTGCATTAAACCATTTCATGAATTTCTTTTGCAGCCAATTTAAAGAATCCCATTTTGGAGTATCTCCATCCGGGAATACGAAATGTCCGTACATTCCTTCAAAATAAGGTTTATCAAAATAACTTACATTCCAGAAAGCTGATTGGAAACCCCTTGCTGCTGCTGGCTGATTTACAGAATATACAATTTGTTGAAAGTACTGCTCTATTTGCTTACCGATAGTACCTTCATCAATTTTATTTCCATTTTCGTCTTCATGCCATCTATGTTTAGCATTATCACCGTCAGCATATTTGAAATAATGGTCACCCCATTTCTTACGAGCAAAGTGGTCAAACATTACTAAGAAACTGGCTGTTGCAACAGCTCCTGCGAATTGAGAAGATACAGCAAATATCATATTTACAAACATTCCACAAAATGAATCAAGGTTCTTTGGAGATGCAGATAGACCACCAATTCCCTTAATTCCGCCTTGTAGAAATGGATAACAAGATAAAGCTACACAATATGGGAATCCAAATGTAGAGTTCTCATCATGCTTGTAAAGAATATGATTCTTCAAGTCTCTTTCATATTGTTTCGAATCGAAATCTGGATAAAGAACTTGTAATTTTTCCTTTACTCTGTACCTATTAAGGTCTATATTATTGCTTTTATACAATTCATTGTTAAGTACAGCAATGTTCTTATTCGCAACGTTTGAATTATCGTCAACTTCAGAACCTTCTGCTGCATTAGAAGCTCTCATAAATTCCTTTATAAATTCTTCTCTTTCTCTCACATTCTCACGAACACGAGCCCTATTTTCTCTATATAATATATAGGCTTTGGCAACATCGGGGAAGTCAAAGTCCATAAGAATTTCTTCTATCTGGTCTTGAATATCCTCAATAGCTATTTCATCCCATATCTCAATAGAATCTAAAATATCATTAACAGTATCTTCTTGTGGTGTGTATCCGCAAGCAGTAAATGCTTTTAGGATTGCAATTTTGATTTTAGAAGCATTAAAAGCTTCGCTTGTTCCGTCTCTTTTTACTACGTTCATAAATATATAATTGTTTATATTGTGCCGAAATGCTTTACAAAGATAATAAAAATTTTCGACACCTCAAAACAAATCACTATACTGTTAAGATGTCTTTTAGTAGCAAAGTTTTCTCAACCTTGTTCATTATATCTTTTCCTCCATCATTACTAATTAATTGAGTAAATGCATTATATACAGTGAACATATTTACCGGCTGGTCTTCTGGAATGAAATATTCAGATTTCTTATCGAATAATAATTTATAAGCATCTATTGGAGTACTAGTTGCCAACTTTACTTTTCCATATCCAGAATCATATGCCATATTAATAGAGTTTCTCACCCACATTCCAAGATTTCTCTCGATTTGTTCATCAGTTCTTGCAAACTCTGTGTTGTGTAATTTTTCCAACCATACTTTCATATCATTAGTCTGTTCCATTAGAGTGGTTACAGGTCTATAATTGATAGCTTTTTCTGGTGATAATTCTTGAATACTCAAGAAAGAAGGATTGAATACACAGAGATTTGTACAAGCTCTATTAAGTCCACCTCTATAAATCTTTACTATTGGCTTACGTACATCTAATCCATATATAAAACCAACTACTTCATCGTGATTATCAAATGAATACTCTTCTGGCATTACTGCCTGTATCCATACACGATTATAAGTAATATCTTCCATATCTATTCCTCCATCTTTGGTTTTAGTTATCTGGTCTGGCATCTTTACTTGGATTCTGAAATCATCAGTAAATTTAGACATTCTTTCCAAGAAAGGTGTTACGTAAGCTTCGGTTTTAAAATACTCATTGTCTTTAATAACTGTAGCTTTACCTTTTAATAATTCAGGCAGCGTTATTTCCATTTATTATTTATTTATCGTTATTGTTAAGCAGTTTTTCATTCAAAACTTCCCACACATCTTCATCATAACGAATCTCTATCAATTTTATGTCATTGTCTTTGCAATATTGTCTAACATACTCGTCGCGAGCCTGCTGTTGTTCAAATTTAAAAGTTCCTCCAAAAGCCATCTCAGGCTCATAATGTTGAATACCATTATATTCAATGAAAGTGTTATGCTCTGGTAAATAAAAATCAATATAAGCTCTGCCAGAGGTATTAATCTCGTTTGGTATTTGAATAGTATACTCTCTTACAAATTTAATTTTTTCATTTAACAATACATTGCATATTTCTCCTTCTCCTTTAGAACTAGAACAACTGGGACATCCTTCACCTTGTATATGGGAAGCAGGAGTTTGCCAAAATTCACCATGTTCGGGACATAAAATGCAAATTTTTGTATGGCTACCTGCATAGTTCACCTTTGAATAATCATATCGTTCTCCGTGAACATATTTGGCGTCTTTTAGAAAGTCATCTAGGGACTTTCTTGTATACTCACTATGCTTTTCAGCCGAACACTTGGGACATCCCACATACTTATGAAATTGTCCAGAAAGAACTTCAAAATCACCGTGCTTAGGACATGTTATAGTTACTTTAGTGTCCCACCCAGTATACACAGTTTTACTATAATCTAATTCTGGGTGGAATTTTTTAAACTCTTGTATATAAGTATCAGTAAACTTTCTAAGCCTTTCTTCTTCTTTACATTTTAAGCAGCCAACTCCTTTAGATAAGGTGCTAACAAGTGCATTGAATTCTCCATGATTCGGACAAATCAGGGTAACAGAACCTCTATTTCCAGTATATCTTACTTTGGAGTAATCATATTTGTCTCCAAATGTATTATATAAACGATTGATAAATTCTTCATTCGATAATCTAAGTTTAGTACTTTTAGCTAAAGAAGCACACTTATGGCAGCCATCACCTCTCCTAACATGCATTTGAGCTATAACTTCAAAGTCTCCATGCTCTGGACAGGTGACAGTTATTTTGTTTTGACTGCCAGTATATATAGATTTAGAATAATCATATTTATCCCCATGCTTTTCTTTAGCTCTAGCTATCCATTCTTCGGTGGTGAGCTTTTTGGGCATTTATTGTAATACAATTCTTCCGTCAATAATTTTTGCTCCATCTACAATTGAATAATCAGTACAAGCCGGAGTATTTCCGAAATTCTTGTGAATCCATTCAGAACTTCCGAATAAAGAGCCTACTGATTTATATGTAAACCTACGTCCATAGGTTGTTGCAGATTGATGTAAATCTCCCTTTACGAATACAACCTTATTTCCAAATATCTGTTTGTTATCAAGATATTCATTAATAAAGTTCTCTGTCTTTACATCTAAAGTCAGAGGAAGATTCTTAAACATATCCTTATTATCCTTTCCATGACAAAGTACAAATGTTGTGTCTCCTACATTGAACTCTCCAATGAACTTATCAAAGATTGTACAGTCCACGCCTTTATGAGTAAGAATTGCTTCTAAAGCTACATTGGCGGCATATCCAAAATCGCCGTCATGATTTGATTCCCCGACACAGATATACTTCATTTTGTTATAGTTCATGTGGTTTAATGTATCAAAGAATTCTGCCATACATTCGATAAATGTATGGATTTGTTCTTTATTACACATGTTTTGTGGCAAAGAATGTCCACCACGAGTAGTCTGACCATTATATCCATCAAGAGAATCTCCAAGATTACAAACATAGATGTTATTGAATCCTCCATATAAAGCATTCAGTCTGAACAATTCATCAGTAATCAGTCTCAATCGTCTTTCTACTTCAGCCTTATCATAAGGATTAGAATAGATTGACAGCGAAGATACATATGCTCCAATGTGCATATCTGACAGATAAATGATTATATCTTGTTTACCACAAGACTTCTTTGGGACATACTTAGTAAGGTTTGTGAGATTCAATCCATCTAATTCAATATGGATTCCTTCTTCCAGTTTTCTTTTCAATTCAACATTTTCAAGAGCATATTTCTTAAGAAGAAGTCTATCATTTTTAATGGATTGTTCCTCCATTGTTCTAAGGAAATCATTTTCCTTTTCACGCATTTGCATATTAACTAACTCTTCTTGAGTGTGTTCCTCAATAATATGAGGTGCAAATGGAGCTACAGCTTTAGTAATACTGAATACTCGGAGAATACGTTTAAAATCAATAAGAGAATATTCTGGGAAATATCTACTTACTTCTCTTTGAGTAATAGACATTCCATAATATGAATACATACGATGTATGTTGTTCATTTCATCCCTTGTAAGTCTTCCTGTAAGAGGGGCCTTGTCCTTTCTTAGAACTTTAAATTCATAGAACTTAATCTTTCCGTCCTCATCACGAATAAGATTAACACTATTTCTATCGTCGTCTGCTTCAAGTTGGACTTGTTCCAAAGTAGTATCATCAGATACTTGTTCTTCAACCGGCTGTGAGAATATAGAACTCTTATCTTCAAGAGATTTTTCCCACAATTCATTGATAGCATCCATATCTTCTTTACTTACCATTCCTTCTTTGTAATGATTGGAGATATTTTCATACGTATCTTCAAAATACTTTTTAGGAAGTTTATTGGCTTTAGTAAAGTCCGACTTTGTAGTTTCTAGTTCAACTAACTGTGATAAACGTGTGATAAAATTAGTAATTGTTTTTTTGTAAATCATTTTTCAATGTTTTAAGTTAAGCTGTTACGCCTTTAAAGTTTATTAAAATAAAAAAGGAGTCCGCCTAAATTAATAGACGGACTCCTCTGGGGCTGTATTGATACATAGAAATTATGCTACAATACCAAAGCAAAGGTATGTTCCTTTCTTAGCACTCTTAGAAGGAGTATATTCTACCTCAAATGCGATAGGTTCACCTTCAAGTACTTGTTTTGTGTAAGTGCAAACGATGTCACCTTTATAACCTTTATCAGTGTAAAGGGATTTTGCAATTTCTTTAGCCTTAGCTTTTGTTTCGCTAGTTTCTGCGATAACAGAGCCAGATTTCTTATCAATTAACTGATAAGTAGTTTTGTACTTTCTCTTACCTTTTTCGTTCTTTACGTCATTTACTTTGTAAGGACGTTCACGAGTGTCAGCAGCTCCGGCTTCGATTGTAATCATACAACCTGCGTTCTTAACATTCTTAGTGTGTTTTGCAAGATAATCCAGACAGAACTCTTTGATGTTCTTTTCTGTGATTCCACCTTCGTGGTTTTTCTTCCAATTCTTATACGCCTGAGTTGCGTCTTTCATTACTTCAAATGGTAATTGAGCCTTTGCTTCTTCTTTAGTAAATGCACATACTTCTAATTTCTGGAAATTCAATACTTGTGTTGCCATAATTCAAAAAATTTTTTAAACATTATTCTTATTAATCATCTTCTATTTATTGTTACAAAGATAGTCATTTTTCTGTAACTTACCAAATAAGTTTGGTAAACAAATCTTAATAAAGTATAATCTAATTCTTGAATTATCTATTATGTTCTTCCGAAGAAGTGATACAAAGATACTACATTTTTTCGAGGTTGCAAAACCTCACTTGTTAAAAAGTGTGAAAATAAATTTATATCAAATTTCTTCTTTAGAGTTTGGAGGAAAGCAAAAATTGTTGTGGCACATTTGCTTCCAAGTGTCCTCACTTTCCTCGTAGAATTTATCCACTACTTTATCATCACGCCTTTCCATAAGACCAGCAGCCCATAAGAGCTGGTGAAATCTCATCTCTGGATGCTCTGCCATCAAATTTGTCAATTTAAATATGATAGCTTTATTATACATCAATCTTTGTGTCATGATTAAAATGGTAAATATTCGTGAAGTATCTTTCCAATCTGTTTTGCCATCTCGGCTGGAGTTTTAATTCCAAATGTGGGGAACTCTGTACAGCCATACATAAAGTCCTCACACATAATAGCAAGCCCCTTTATAAACTTCTCTGGAAGGGGGTCTTTAGCAGTAATCTGCATTAATATCTTATAAGGAGTGATATCTGGCTTTTGCTGTTTGGCTTTCATAGTCAAATGGCAAGTCAGAGCAATCACTGCAAACTTATTATTGACGTCAACATTCAAATATCCGAGAGAAAAATTCTCGTTATAAATGTCTTTCATTTCTTCATACGTCATATCGTAATATTCCATTAAATAGGTGTCTCCCATGGATTTACTGTATAAAATGCAACCATGCGCAGTAATTTAGTAAATTCTGCAAATCCTCTTAACATTTCTTTCTTTGTGACTTTATATACTCCAGCAAAGTAATTGGGAACTGTAGATATTAATAACATATTAGCTTTCATATCTGGATTTTTAAGTCCATATATCTTTTCAGCAGCCAACATTAACATCCAACCATACATTCCCATTTGTCGATAGTAGTGATATTGTTCCCAACTTTCACTAAATCGAGTCAAATAATGACCAGTAGTTTTTAAGTCATTCAATGTGATAAGGTTCTCATCCGGACATATTGTGTAATTATCCAGTTTAGCCTTTAGCTTTAATATGAACGGCTCATGTTCAGGCACACTTACTTCAACATCAATCAAAACCGCTTGTTCATTTAAAGACATAGGTGGAGTCATTATATAAGAAGGGTTTAACAAAGACTGTATCTCTGTATTTCTTCTTGCTGAATCCAAACAGGCTTGTAACCTTTCCCTTGATTTAGCATCCAAATAAATTGGAGTTCTAGCTTTATCAAAACTATCTCCATATTCGTATGTTTTACGTTGTACGAAGTAGTCATCACATTTAATTCTAAGGGTTTCTATCCTTTCTTTTGTCATTTTCCCTTTGTAGTAGTCAATTTTATCAGACGCGGCTATAATATCATCTTCTGTGACTACACCATTTTTACAAAATGTAGGATAGAGTTCATCAGCCATAAATCCTGCTTTTGCTGTCGGTCTATCAACCGATTCTACTAAGACAAAATCATTAGGCTGTAATATTAACTCATGAACAGCAGAACCAAACACTAGAGAATCGGAATAGATAGTTTTTATTCCTTCGAAATATAATTTAGGAGACCCTCCTTGTTCAGGGTTTATATATTTAAGTCTCGAATTACTGATATAATCTCTATATCCATTTCCGAAATACTCATCATCACTGATGTCAAGTATTCGGAGTGTTTCTACAAGGGGACGTAACTTAATATCCTCAAGCTTCATTTACCTGTAACTCAAGTTTATAGGTTGCATTGGGAGCATCTAATTCATCAGCGGATTCATATACGTACATAAGTCCTTCTTCGAAGTTCATATCAATACAATATACTTTGTCTCCCGCTTTATATTTACCAATGTCCTTGATAAATACACAATTCATAAAAGCTATAAAAAGATTATCGCATAGGTCCCAACTTCCCCAAGTAAATAATTGTTTTTCCATTAACCGTAGGTTTTCATAAAGCAGTAGGCATCCATAATTTCGTCCTTACAAAGAGAGAAAACCTTATACATAGGAAAGTCAGAAGTTCTTTCAGTGTGATATACCAATGCAGGAAGTCCTGAATTGTGACATTTCAGTACATTACTAATTGAATCATCAATAAATACATCAACCTTACCTTTAATCATATCAGCTTTATTGCCATGCTGATAGACCATTTGATAGATAGGAGCTTTCGGGAATCCGTTCATCTCCAGCCACTTCTTAGTCCATTCCTTGTTATTTACTCTCTTTGTGCAATACAGAGCTGGCTGGAAATCTGGCATATCAATAACCTTCAGACCAAGCCAGAAATCTCTGTCTTTGGATAATACCTGCTGCACGTTTTTAGTAATTATACTATCTTCGAGCATACGTGGATTGTTTTTTGTGTCAAAATACTCACAATATGCTCCCCAAAAGTCAGCCAGACAATCATCTATGTCTAGACCAATTCTAAATCTCTTCATGTAAAAATTTTAATTTTATTTTTTATAAAGCGTCTATATCAATAACATCGCCTACTTGAGCATTGGCTGCTTCAACGATATCGACAAACTCATTCCAATCTCCAGGATAATCTAAATCCCAGAGATTTACATAAGTTTCAATGATTTTGTCCTTAGCTTCTTGAAGGCTTCTGGCTGTAACTTTCTCAATCCAGACGCTATCAGATGTGCCAAAAGGAACTACGTATGTGTTCATTCACAAACATCATCAAAGGTTTCAACAATATCAATTATCTCCTCTGGAAGAACATCCCATACTTGGTCAAAGACAGTTTGTGGCATTTTTTCGTAATAAGCATAAGCAATACTTCCAGCCATAGCTGCAATAGTATCACTATCTCCACCCATAGAAATAGCCAATTTCAAACAATCCTCATAATTTTCAGATTCCAAAAATGCAAGCAAAGCAATTGGAACACTGCCTTGACAGGTAGAATCGAAGTGATACCCCGGACGAATTTCATCCAAAGTCTTAGATGCATACTCTGGGTAATACTTATTGAGAATGTCTCTAACAGAACTTCTAGTCCTAAGTTTCTGCTTCATTACATATATTGCTAAAGCAATAGCTTGTGCACCCTTTACTCCCTCTGGGTCATTATGAGAACACAGGGCAGAGTTTTTGGCAAGTTCTAAACACTCTTCTACATTATGCGCATAAAATCCAACAGGACTTACACGCATGGCAGAACCATTTCCATAACTTCCATAAGGAACAGGATTATCAATCCATTTACGGAACATTCCTCCATATCCTCTATTGGGATGTTTCTTACACATTTCCTGAATACATTCTCCAAACTGCTCTGGAGTAGGATTCTTATATTTCAAAATAGCGTTTGCTACTCCGATAGTACAAACTGTATCATCAGTAAAACCATTACCTGTTCTTACTAAACGAACAGCTTCATACAGTTTTGTTCTTCCAAATTTTGCTTCATAAGAGGAACCGCAGACATCTCCTGCGATTGCTCCAAATAGTACATAGTCCATCATTGATAATTGGCTGAGTTTTTAATAGTTACTTCGTTGTTATAAAAATTGAACCCTTCGGGAGTTCCAAAATCTGTCAATGAAAAACAGCTGTCTATTGCTCCTTCAAAAATTTCGTCATCCATGTCTTTGCTAAACACTTTAACAATTATTCCTTTAAAACTCTTAAGTGAGGGCTCTATTGCGAGAACAACGTAATCATAACCATGACATGCATACCTAAGAAGGCATGGATAAGGAAGTGTTTCAGACGTTATAGTAGATGTAATTTTTACACCCTCTATTTTAGGAGTTGATTTAATCATAATTCAATTGTTTTAATTGGATTCAAGTTAAATGAACTTGGGGTTATTTGAACTTTATCCTTTGTAAGAATTACATTCTTACTTAAAGATTCAGGCGGATAAAGATAAGTAGGAATCCTTGAGTTTTCCAAATACTTACAAAAGTGTGCTCCAAATGCAACATTAGTTACATTCTCCTCAAGAATTTTCTCTTCGAGATATTCAAACACTCCTTCGTCAAGTCCTTTTGAACTTCTACCAGAAGGCATTAACGGCAATAGAACATGATACTTAATATCACTACCATAGCGTTTCCACTCTTTAATAAAATCATCAACAGAGTCTTTGGCAGAAATAATGTGATGGATATTCACATTGGTATCACCCATTGTAATTAAGTTGACAATAGCCATATCAGCATTCCTTTTTAATGCTTTATTGCCAAGACTTACTGCCACTCCACCAACAAAGTTCCGAGTATACTCAAGCAATTCTCTACTAGTTTTAATACTGGACAGTGTAATACCATTAGTAGTATAATTAGGAACTACTCCTGTATTATACACTGTTTCCAAGAACTTACAAAAGTCTGGATGAATGGTAGGCTCGCCAGTAGAACCAATAGCAATTTGAAATGGCTTATTTGTAAATACTGTCCCATTCTTTACTTTAGATTGATATGTATCCATCCACTTCTCCCATGTTTCACAAATATTAGGATAGTTAATTCCCTTTTGTGAAGCACTTACATAGCAGAAAGGACATTCTGCATTACACAATGTGTTAATTCCAACATCATAAAATTCAGCCATATCAGCAGGAAGTTCTTTAGCAACTCCACTACCAAGTCTGATTGTCTTAAGGTTGAACCACAGTGCATTGTAATTATATGCGGGGAATACTCTCTTCTTGGCACCCCAATGTTTAAAATCTTTCATCTTATTCTTTATTTAATTTCGTTCGTTTTCGGGAAGTTTATTCCATTCTGAATGTCCAACAAGTTCAACAATTCTCTTAGTCTCTGGGTCTATTCTGCAATAGCCAGTACAACCTATAACATTGAGATTGTTGATTATCCATTGAATTGTACCTCTTCTTGCGTCATCAATATCAATCCAGAGATGCTTTTCTAGTTCTTCAATCGACTCTTTAAACATAAGAGAGTATATTTCTTTAGTAAAGAACTCTCTTTTATTCTCTGGAATTTCATCGAACTTGTAACGATTGTATAAATCATCGAATGTTTGTATTTCCAATTCTCCACCCATTCCAGAAGAAGAGTCATACTTATTCATTTCCTCGTCGGGAAGTTTTTCCCATTCCTCCCAAGAACCTTTAAAGTAATTCTTGTCAGCAATTTCAGTAATAAGCCGCTTGAGCTCACTGATAGGCATTTCTGCCTTAACAGTGAACACTTCAGAGCTTGAATTTGTAATGATGTCTGATACAGACTGCAAATCTATTCCTATTCTCATACTATTATTGTATAGTTGTCTTCACCAAATTTCTCCTTTAGAATTGCTCTAATTCCAGCTTCATAGAATGTTTCAAAGTCCTCAATTCCATAAGGAACTTCAAGAGATATAGAATATTCACCGTCTTCGGTATATTCCCACACTCCAGGAGACATTTCGTAATCATTTCCAGGAAATAGTTCTTGCATGACTTTATATATCTCATTATGAGTCTTTTCGTCTTTAGAATCTATCCTAAGAAATACTTCCGAGCTCGAATTAGTGATAATGTCAGAGAGTGATTGAACTTTAAATGTTATTTTAAGCTTCATAATTTTTTTAATGTCTTGATTTCCAGCAAATTGCATCATCTCTCGCATCTTCGAGAACCTCACAACAATCTTCGAAATGGTCTTCAATTTCTACAAAGTAAATGTCGTCAAATTCATCAATACGAGGCATTATGTACGAATCCACAAATTCATTCCAGTCTTCAGAGCTAAAACAATCGTCGTCTGGTTCTTCGATATTGAGGAAGTTACATATTAATTCCCTTTCCCAATAATTATTACGAATCCATTCTTCACCAACTGCGTCAATACTAATACACCCGTCTGATGGCAGATTATTATAATGTTCTGCATCTCTCTGATGCATTAGGAATGTTTCAGAAGAGGAGTTCGTGATAATATCGGAGATACTTTGTATTTTTGTTAAAATTTTCATACTTTAATCTTTTTAAATCTACCACATTTTTTACATAAAAAAGTAATTTCTACCCAAGTGGGACGTTTATCAGTCTCACTCCAGTATACTTCACTCTCTTTTATTTGTTCCCATTCATGGCAGCATAGGAATTTCTTTTTAAAGGCTTCTAATAAGTCCCTTAACATATTATCCACAGCGATAGTCAGTACTATATAGATTATCCAAGGAGTTTAAAGCCTTGGCAGCCAAATCGGCTTCCTTATTAGCAATTCCATCCTTGACCCTAATGTTTAGTTCTTCAAGAGCTGGGGAACAATCCCAAGCATCCTCGTTTTCCTGCACACAGTACTCTTTATATGTTAGTGCCCCATTTTCGATTGCAACTCTCTTCATTTCACTGAAAATATATTCAAGTGCTTTTGTCTTACTCTCGCACCAATCACCTGTATTCCAGCCATCTGTGTAGAGCTTTTCAAGAGATTTTGCATAATCATCGTATCCATCCTTGATAAAATCTCTAATGTAATCGTAATATGCATCTTCCCATCTATCACTGAATTTAGTGTCGAATACAAACAGGTCAGAAAACGTAAGGGCACTTCCTGCTGATGCAAGTAAAGCATCCACAATATCTCTAATAATACGTTCTGCATTACCATTTAATATTGTAAATGTTTCAGTGGAGCTGTTAGTAATCAAATCTACAACAGATTGAATTTTAATTTTCATTTTTTATCCTAAATGATAACAGTTAATATTTAAATAATCTATTTCTATAACTCCATTACCTACCCTCTTTAATACTGACCGCATCTTCAAGATTACTATCATCATTTAAAAGAGTCTGGAGATTTTTTACTTCTCGCTCATGGTAGTCTATTTCATCATACAAGTCCATAATTATATGATTATATTGTTCGATTTGATTTTCCAGAGCTTCTCTTTGTTCGTTTGTCATAATAATAAAAAAGGCGACTATTGTTTAGTCGCCTTAATTAGTTCATAGAAATATTCTTTTGTCATAATGACATATTCTCCAATGGAGCCCATATTGACTTCTTTATTTACTTGATAGTTATGGAATACTACAAGTGGTCTGTCTTTACGTGGGCAGCCTGGGATAATGTCTTGGTACGAGGGCTTATTCTTAGTACATTTACATTGTACATAGAACGGTAACGTGTTTGGAATTGTTTCTGCTATATCTATTTTATCGGCATCAAGGTTCTTAGATTCAGACCTAGAGGATTTTAATCCTTCAAATCCGAGTGCTGTTAGTTCCTTGATAATCTTTAACTCATAGTTGTTACCTTTTCTCTTAGCATACGCTCCTGTGTGTTTCTTCTTTGGTTTCTCTTGTTCTTCTGCCATAATAATTTACTCCTTCCTGGATTAATTCCAAGGTTTTTTTGTGTCCATACTTCTTGTGAAAATCTGAAATATCCTTAGCATCATAGCTACGAGGTATCATAAGACAGACTAAACCAGTTTCTTTTCTAATCTTCTTCATATTAGAAACACCGGCTAAGTCATTATCATATAATACACAAATGTGCTCAAATCTACTTTTCAATTCATCAAAAAGAGTTTGCGGAATAAATAAATTCTCAGAGTTAGGCGCTATGGCAGGTATTCCACACGAATAAAAAGTCATTACGTCTTTCAGTGACTTAGTAATAACCAACACTTTGCCCTTTTTCGGAAGTTGGTCTAGTCCCTGTATCATTTTAGCAGACCAATTAGAAAGGAATCTATACGACTTGCGTTTAGGAAAATAAATTCTCCATAGCTCTAGTCCATCCTTTTTACCTTTATAGTAACCATAAATGGGACTTTGTTCGTTGGAAGAAGCAAAATAATTTCCATTTAAAAAAATGGATTTACAAGAATATACCCTAAACTTTCTAAGTATGGGTAATGTGATACCATAAGAAGCCCACCACTCAAGCTCCTTTTGAGAGAAATCTTGCATTTCAATTTGAATACTGGCTGGTCCAGTCTCCTCAAATTTCTCTGCACGTTCATTAATTTTGCCTTTGTTCTTTTTAAGATTTGGGGAAGATATTAGTCCAAAATCATTGGCTATGATTTTCAAAGCCTGATGATATGTACAACTAAATTTCCTCATTACAACGCTAATAAAATTTCCGTAGAAATCTCCCTTAAAGTCATTAAAGATAACATCTCCAGACTTATTCACATAAAATGAACAAGTCGGATGGTCATCAATTCTTAGAGGCGATTTAAATAATCCCTTCTTAACAGGAATACCCAAATAGTATTCCATATAAGTTTCTTGGGAGTATTTAGATAACAAATAGTCTTTTGTGATTGTAGGTTCAATCGTAAATTGCATATTAACATATTATTTCATTGAACCACAAAGATAATAGTTTTAAATCTCAATTCCAAATAACTCTTAATAAGATTAGTAAGAGCTAAGAAATGTTAGCTTTTACTTTAAAGAATTAAAGTCGATTTCGTCAACTGATTGAGTATCAGAAGCTGCATCAGCCGCACTGTTCTTTTTCTCAATGGCGTCGACATCAGTTGGTTTCTTAGCCTTCAATTCTTCTTTTCTCTTTAAATCATATTCAGTAAAGAATAGATTGTCTCCAATAAAGTTATCAGAAACAAACACTTCACCTTGTTTGTTAAGTGCTAAGAAATAAGGAAGACGAGGTACGAAATTTCCGTCTTTGTCAGTTGCCCCAATCAATTTCAAATTAGTCTCTGTACCATATTTCGGCTTAAGAATTTTGATGAAGTGGTCACACAACTCACCAAAGCTCTTGAATGGTATACCCTTTAATTTTTCAAACTCAGTTGGGTTCATCACTGTACCTACTTGAGCGATAAAGGACATTGTTCTCTCGAAATTGCTAGGGCTTTCAACTTCGTGTCCTTCTTTGTTCTGTCTTGTGGGTCTTTTATCATCCCCTTCTTTTGGGAAGAAAATGCTTTCTTCGTAATAGCCTTCGTTGTTCTCGAATCTAACTTTTAGAATTTCATACACAGCATCAGGGTCTTTCTTACCTTTAAGTGTTTCCACCTTAGCTTCTGCGAGCTTAACTCTATGAATCTCATAAGGTTTCAATCTAGGTTTAGATGTTGATACTGACGGTGTTGCTGAGAGGTTAAAATTTAATTCCATATTGTAGATTATTTTAATGTAAAGTCAAATGATGTAATAGTATCTTCTTCTACTGAATCATCTTGAATCATATTTGCTAATTGAATATCCAATGGGATATCTTCACTAGGCTCTTCATCTACCTTGCTTGTATCAATCTTATCATCCGTTGATTGTGGTTCCTCTGGGGTCTTATCCCCAATAAGCATGAACAATCCATCCTTATGTGCATGGGGAACTAACGTAAATTGAGAACCATATTCACTAAGAGTTTCATTAGCTTTACCTCTGCAACTTACAGTTAAAGAGTTAGTCAGCTTATTTCCTCCCTTAGTTCCAAACGCTTCATTAGAACCTATCACAGGCTTTAGAAGCTTACCTTGCTTTTCATACTTAATGTCAATTCTATCATCAGGACTAACACCAAGTGCTTCTGCAGCGGCTTCATTTAATATATACTTATTATCTTCAAGAACAATTAAAGGTTCTTTACTATCTGGAAGGGAAGACTTAGACTTCTTTTTAGAGGTGCTTTTAGTTTCAGTTTTCTTTGCACCAGTCTCTCCTTCATTTATGATTTCGCGAGAGACGGGAGTATACTCCCCTGTCTCTGGGTCGAAATCGAATACAATCAGCATTTTAATCCTCACCATTATATTCCTTAATACGTGAAATTACCATATTTAAATCGTTATCTATCAATAGTTCGTCAAACAATCCCATAGGAGACTTAGCAGTGCAAGTTCCGTCTGAATTGGTCTTGAACATATACTTAGGCTTATTTTCTTCATCCTTTTCGATTGTAGTGAAAAGTACATAAGTGAACAAACCTTCCAGAGTAATAACTGAATCCAACATCTTTCCAAGAGTCTTAATCTTTAGATATTGGTTAACTCTATCTCCAATATTTTCACTATGAGTAGATACCACAATATACAAATCATCACGAAGATTCATTGCATTCTTCAATACAGAATAAGCATGTTGTGCCATTTCAGTAAACTTCTCATATCCTTTCTCCTTAGCTCTATCCATAGCTTCAAACGCCATGAAATATTGGAAGTCATCAATGATAACATATTTAATCCATGTCATTTTACTGTTAATAAGTTTCAACATAGTTGCAACATTATCAACACTAGTCGTAGTATAAAAGTTTCCTAACTCTTCTGGATTCTTACCAGCAGTATTAAGATTACGATACTTTTTCTTTGCTCCAGGAATACCCGGTCTTTTACCTGTTGTTGTAATGATAAAAGTTTCTTCTGGATTTAAATTTCTGATTGAAGTAGTCTTTCCAGAACCAGACTCTCCACAAATACAAATCATTTCTGCCATTATAGTTTAATACTTATTTGTAAAGGTTTATTTTCTTTGGCATCTATTTTCTTTGGTTGTATCTCTTCATAGGTTTCCTTTACATAGTCGGAAGTTAAATACTTCCCGTAATCATAGATTTCGTCAGATTTAGGTAACTCCTTCCAGAGTCCACATTTTCCATAGAACGTAGTTCCTACTTCTATATCCGACTCACCATAACGATTCTTCAGAACAGTTATGCTTCTAAATCTAGATTGTAATGTCTTTATATCATAACCCTTATATTTATTCAGTCTTTCTCTATGTGGATTGAAAATGGAAATAATGATTTCGCTATCCTGAGCTGGAGAACCACTATCCTTAATATCTGAGATTTGCATATTATCAAACCCGGCTTTCTTTCTGTCCATTGAGGTAGAATCTCTATTCGCCTGCATAATGACTAGCGGACTGATTCCACATCTATTTCTCAAAGTAACCAAATAAGATGAAATTAAATCCATTTCTTCCTTTAGGCTTCTTCCTTGAGATTTACGTACAAGACTTAAGTGGTCTATTACTACTAAATGAATCAGGTCTTCATTATCCGGTTCATAAATAGTTCTAGTCTCCGTTTCAATGAACTTACCTCTTCCTTCCAATTCTTTCATTAAAGACGAATACAGAATCTCTGCATTTAAAGCCTTATCATGAACTGTAATAACCTTTTCCACATCATGTAGCCAAGGTAAAGAGTTAAGAACAAGTTGATAGTTTTCCTCACTTAAGGTATATCCCTTTTCTTTGGAAAGTAATTCTTTAGTAGATAATTCAACTCCATATTCCTCGAATATGTGCATACATAATAATTTGGCAAACAGCAATTCGCTACTCATTTCCAAACTATAATATGTAACTTTGAATTTATTATCATGTAAGTGTTCAACCAGTGGTCTATAAATGTAAGAATACAAAGCCAATGAAGTCTTACCAGAGCCAGTTCCACTAAATAACAGAGTATAAGTTCCCTTAGTTACTCCATCTATAATACTTTCCAACTTGGGCATACCCATACTTAATCCCCAGTTCTTTCCACTTCTTCCTAATGTGATTTGATGTACTAACGAATTTGTTATCATAGAGACCTAATTGCAGAAAAGTTCACACCATCATAATCTCCACTCATTAATATTTCTATATCCTTCCATTTCTGGGATATTACAAATTCACAAATACCAAAATTAATAAAGTTAGTATTTTCTAATGCCCAGTTCAAACACTCCAAAATGTGTTCATGTTCAGCTGGGTTGTGTCTTATGGATTTACCATAAAACCGGAAGAAATCTTCAAGACTGTCAAATTTCTTAGCAATATTACGTAATCCATAGGTCACCCCATTGATGTTCGTAAATGCTGGATAAGCTTCAAATAATTCCTTACCCATATCAAAAGAAGCTCTATAAAAAGTCTTTAAGAAGTTTACGGCAAAATCGACTTGTTCAGGATAAAACTGTTCTCCTTTATTAGGAATCTTATAAGACTTCAATATTATACCTTTATTTTGTAAAGAGATTAAAGTACTTCTTAAATCTCCTCTCATTTCTTCTGGTATTGCTAAGAATCTAAAAACGTATTCAGGGTTATATTCTTCTTTCGCAAGAAGTAAAATTCTAATTGTAAATAGCTCATTTGGAGAAATTTGATACTTCTCTAAAATTGCCAGCTCATTGTCTATTGTTAAACTTAATTTATCCAAACAGTTAAAAATTAAATAAGTAATTTATTAATCTCTAACTGTAATCACTTTAATCTCCTTTCAGAGCGTTATCAATTACATACGGTTCTAAGAACTCTTTTAACAGCTCGTCTACCCTATGGTCTATAGCTGCTACACTATAAAGTTGGTCGTCGACGGTAAAAAAGTCCATGTTTTCTGTTGCGTCTAGGATTCTAGCTAACAACAGTAATTCTACTTGTCTTTCTAATATCATTTTGAATTGGATTACAAAGATAATAAAAATATTTGACATTTCCAAACTCAAGTGAGATTTAGGCAAATTTAACCTAAATCACTTGGTCGGTCCTGTCCATGTTTTGAGGAAGGATTCGAGATTTCTTTGACACTCGGCTGGGTCTGCGTAGGTATATTTGCTATCCCAGCATTGATATCCACAGTTTAATGTCCAAGACCATCCCCATAAATCGGAATCCTCATCGTACCAATAATTCATTGATACTTCATAATTCTTTCCTGCTTCTTTTATTGTCATACTAATACCTAAACATGAAGGTCATTGGTTTCTTTTTTATTTCTTCAAAAGGTTCTCTCCTTAATACATGCATTAACTGTTCCTCATCCAAAGTTACATATTTCTTATTGACATGTGATTTATTAAACCATTCTTCTTCAACAGTTCCTCTTACCACAAAGGTAAATATTTCTGCACGTTTATTCGGAGCAAACCTGACTACTCTTCCAGTTCTCTGTATCATTTTGGTGGGGCTAGAATCCATTCCTAAAATTATAGCTACAGATAGTCCAGAAACATCCATTCCCTCATCTGCTTTTTTAACGGTATTTAATACCCCAGTATCCATTTTACTGAACTCTTCGAGAGTTATTCTGCTTTTCTTTTTTGAATCTTTTCCAGTATAAACAGACCCTCGTTTTATTTTTTCTGCAATTTTAGTAGTTGCAGAAAATGTGACTATTTTACAATCCTGCCTGTAATCACAAATTAATTGAGTAAGTCTGATTTTATCTGGGTGGTTATAAATGAATTGTTTTCTTTGCTGCATAGTTCTTGCAAAACCAACAGCATGAAATGTGATATCCTTTAGAATTTCAGACTTTATTTTCCCATCCTTTATCTTGTCTCTTTCACATATAAAGTCTCTATAAGCCATTCTATATTTATAACCCTCTTTACCAATCATTTGCATGGCTAAAGAGAAGTTATAATCAAAGTAAGAGAAGTGTTCAGTAAACTCTCTATTATATTTCTGGTACTCGGAGATGTCTGCATCAATATACACTTTATATTCAACATAATCAGAAACCCATCCATTCTGAAGAGCTTCTTCAAGAGAAATAGTATCAATAATTGGACAATATTTCTCAATAATTTTATGTCTTCCATCAAGTCTCTCAAGTGTTGCGGTTAGACCAAGTATCATTCGATATTTTACCTTTTCAAATACTTCGCTAAATGTATCAGCCCCCATTCTGTGAATTTCATCAATAATGAGAATATCACAAGTCCATTCATGCTTTACGACTGTGTTGATTACCACAACCTCTGCGTTCATGAAAATTCCGTGTTTAGTAAGGTTCATAATCCATTGCTCTTTAAGCAAATCAGTTGGGACTACAACTAATATTCTAAACTGTGGATATTTGGCCAATACACTTTTGGCACATTTGATTGCAGTATAGGTCTTACCTACACCAGTACCATATTCTAAAGTTCCTTTACATTTATTATCAATCCATTTAATTCTTCCTTCTTCCTGCCGTTCATCCCTTGTTGGTGGTGTAAATAAGTCCAAATTAGATAATAGATGCTAATACTACATAATTATCTACAGGAATAGTAACAAGTTTTCCCAACGAGAGGTACAAATATAATATAGCTTTAAGAAGGAAAAACTCAATTTTAGAGAGTATACCCATGATATTCAGCAACCTTTTCTATTTGCCCCATTCTGGTTTCCCACTGCTCGATGTGATACTTCACTTCCTCCTCAAGTAAGAACAATACTTTATCTCTCAAAGTAGTCAGTTGCTCGGTTGTTAAATCGAAATACTTCTTACTCTTCAAGTTAATCATCGCTCTTAATTGTCCATATGTCAATCCTCTCGAATTTACATATAGATTAGCAGTAGACTTTAGATTAAGACGTTCCCTCACCACTTCCAATCTATCTCTGATATTACCGTTTTCATCCTTTTCAGTCAAATCTTTCATTTCCTGTGGAGTAAACCATAATCCTTGTTTCAAGATAAAGGTAAGGGTTATATGTTGTTTATTAAATTTACCTAATGCATCTAAGCATCCGTCCAATACTAGTTCGATAGGTATGCTTGCAAACTCTAATGGAATACCATTAGTAAGAGTGGAGATAGGATATTCTTTTAATTTATCCTTAGTAAGTTGTTCCTTATTGGCTTCAATGACTTTACTCAAATCATTTCTATAAAGGAATCTTGGATAACGTTTTCTATCTTCTGTTTCTTTCTCAAGATAGCGAAGATAAAGCTCCGTATTACATTTGTCTCTCTGTTCTTTAATAATATCTAACAATACATATCTTCCCGGATGAGTTTTGTCAGTGTTATACAACATGGACTTACAGTGCTGATAGAACTTTCTCAATTGTTCTTCAGTACAATCAACCAAACGATATTCCGGCTGAATTCTTTCTCCATTCACTTCTTCTCTCTCACCCTTCCATACGAAAGATTTAATATTGTTGTCTTTTGCTGCAAGCGCTTCTTCTAGTTTTTCTTTAACTGTCATAACTTTTATAAACTTTTACTATCCTTAAATTTTCATCATCTATTTGTTTTAAAAGTTATCTATTGTGCTCTTAGCCGTTACATGTACATAACATACGGTTTCTTTCCCTCTGGTTTAGGTATAAACTTTATGAATTGTATGTTATTGTAATTATAGGGAATCATTTTACTCCCATCGAACCATGTATCAATTCCGGCTCTAATCTCTTTATACTCTAGAAAGCCTATTTCTCCCAGACGTAGTGAGCGATGTTCCCAATTCGGGAACTGCACACACATAAGATACTCTTTACTTTCTAAATCCTGAAATACATATGTAACATATTGTTCGGGGTCTGTGTTACTCGCAACCAGTTTCGCAAGTATTGTTATCATCCTCTATAATGTAGTCACGAATAAGGTCTTCCTTATCTGTTTCCGTGTCTTCATCTGTGGGGATTGCACAATACTCAATCCAGTCTTCCATGTAGCTATCAAACACCTCATTGGCATATGCTACCAATTCCGGGTCTTCATCGTCTCTATCCCAACCGAGTTCTCCATGGGCTTCTTCTATTGCATCCGCATAAGTACCTAAGCCATTGGTACCTTCGTAAGAATCATATTCCTCACAAGCTGCTGCCCATGCTTCATGTTCTGCATCTTCATGAGATTCAAATAGGCCCGTATACTGATACTTTTTACCACCAAAGCCTCCGCCGAGTCCGGCGTATATGTTATATTCTCTCATTTTATTTCTGTCAATTTCTTTTACTGCCATAATACATTATATTCAGGAATTTCAATTCCGAGTTCCGTACACTTGTTATATTGGGCTTGCGAGATTCTACCTCTATAATCGGGTATTCCATTCATTATACGAATCCAGCCGGATGCTTCTAATTCTGACACTGTTTTCTTGAAGTAATAATAAGCAAGGTCATCATGTTGCATCCATTCACAAGGATATGTATGCCCTTCTCTATCAATCCAGCCATTATTTCTCCACTCCTTACCACGAGGGTCAAGGTAAGTATCTTTAAAGTCGAGGTCTTCAAAATCATCAGCTTCTACTTCCTCAAGCACTTCAAAACAACTTACTGGACACCTACCATAGTTTCCTGTATAACACAAGACGTCTACTCCATCATGGTAATCTTCAATGTCTTCATCCCGTATTTGTCTCCAACCAGCTTGAGCACGAGGAAGTCCTGGTTCTATTATTTTTATAAACAAGCCCATATAGTAATCAGCATTATATAATACAAATACGTTTTCATTTCTTAAATAACCAATATAGAATTTTGTTTTCTTCCCAGCCTTTCCACTTAAATTGTATGAAGCTTATTGCAGTTACTAAAATAAACGCAAGAGCCACATTTAAAAATGGAATTATACAAACAGCATAAAGTAATATCTTTACAATGTTAGGAACTTTAATCTTTTTTCCACCCCAGTCATCGTAAGCATACTTATTTGCTATCTTTATCCACCAAGATATTACTATAATGGATACAATTATTGTTATTAAATATGTCATTTTATTTTTCTCTATAATCTACACAACCATACTTCGCAAAGTCACAAATCTTCTTTTCGATTCCTACAAAACAAGGATACTTAGCACATTCCTTACAAGTACGTGCAGGATATTTATATTTAACCCCATCTTTATCCTTATCTATTGCCTGCTTTTTTGCCACTAGTTTTAGGTTTATAGTTTTCACAAAATTTGACAGCAGCATCTAATGCTTCACTGTACTTCAAATATCCAGCTCTAGGCAATCCATTATTCGAATCTGCCCAATGTGCTGTTGTGACATTACCGATATATACTCCGGCAGTCCATAACCACTGACCTTTACTTTGTTGTGGAAAAATACAGATTCGGAATCCTTTTGCTTCCCATTGTTCGATTGTATCAATCATCGGCTAACCATGCTAAGAATATTGCCCAAGCAACACATATAAAGCACATAGCTATTACATTGCTTACTAATAAGGATATTATAGCAGCTCCAACAATTAATCCAATCCAATACCTTACGTCTTTCATTTTATAAATAATACTGCAAATAATCCTGCTGCAACAGTAAACCCACCTATGGATAAATTCCTAAGTTTCTTTACTCGTTTCTCCTTCTTGGCTAATTGTATATTCAAAGAATTAATAACTTGGTCATTAATATCTGCTTGCAACATACACCTATTCAATTGGGACAGCCTTAGAGAGTCCATTGCAGTCAAGTTCTTATTAATAGTCTCCAGACCATTTACTTGCTGAATTAATAAATCTACTTCTTTAGAAAGCTTTCTATGCTCTAAAAAGATTAGATTAGTGTGCTTCAACTGTTGGGGAGTTATCACCACCAAAGAATCTTCCGTAACTTTCGGATAGGTAGTCTGAGAAAAACTTGACATCGTCCCCAAGAGGCTGATTAGTAATATCAATATAATCTGCTTCATATTTTTCACGAATTTTAATTATTTTTACTTTAGTAGTATCAACAGCATTACGTAAACTATCGTTAATTTTATTGATACTGCTGATGTGATTATTTAAAGAGTCGATGTCTCTCACCAACTCTTTATAATCATCACTGGGAGATGTCGGAAGGTTTTTTCTGTAGACTCTATCCATAATAGTCATTGTACCTGCTATGCAGATTAATGCTATTAATAGATAAAGTGCCCAGTTATCCTTCATTATAATTCTCCTCTTCTTTGCAATTCGGCATCATATTGCAGACACTCGCTAAGGATTTCGAGTTCCCAATCCGGAGCAGTCAACAGATAATCATGAACTTCCTTCATTCTTGGGCTCAGACTTTGACGTTTTTCTTCAAGTTCAAGTTCGAAGAAATATCTTTCTGCATCAGCTTTATAAGCTGCAAGATACTTACCCGGATTCTTTTCAAAGAACTCTGCTTCCTGTTCAAGAACAGCCTGTACCATAGTAGAATTGATAACACCACAAGTGTCAGCGCGAAGGATAGTGAATGGGTTTTCTTTTGCCTTTCTTTCAGCTTCGGTTATACCAATTCCACGAACATATTCATCACCATCACGTCTTACTGCAATACCCAGGCGAAGTTGTTTTACTTCTGTATCGCTTGCGTTGTCGTCACCTTCCTCAATCGGGCAACTAAGTGCACAGATTGTATACTCACGTTCGTCACCTTTATAATCAATAAAAGTTCCTTCAATAAATTCAGCTACTTTTTTCATTTTGTTTATTTTTTAATGTTTATTAATCGTCATTTGGGTTTCTTCCCGGATAATCCAGATAGAAACTCAGGATAGTATCCTGTTTAGTTTGCCAGTCAGTGTCCTCATTTGCCATTTCAGCAATAGTACGACTGATTGACTCTTCTTCGATTTGTTCCAGAACAAGTTTACCATGTTCATCATCGTTGCCTTTCAACCATGCTTCTGTAGCCCAATCACCTTCCTGTATAGCCTGCTTTACAATCTTATTAATTGATTCTGTAGTTTCGATTTCTCTGTCTACAGTAGCTTCGAATGGATAGGCTCTATTAGGAATATCTACATTTATAGCTTCAATTCTTGGATACTGAAATTCGGCATCATTATAGTTTAGATACCAAAGAATCCAGTTGTGATGATTATCTTCTTCATCAGCTCTTAGAATAAAGTATTCTTCAAGCTTCGGAAGTCCTTGACAACTAAAATAGTTGGCAAATGTTCTGTAAAGGTTGTGATTGCTCAATTCTGCACCGAGTTGTTTTACCAACATTTCAATCATTGCATGACTAAGAGTACATACTCTTCTGCTCTTGTCGATTGTTTGCTCGGTCTTTGCCATTGTAGGAGCAACGCTATCGTTTCTTACGACTGGTTTTTCGCTTTCCTTTTTCTCCATTTTTATCGTATAATTTAAATCCATTACTCTCAATATATGACATAGGAGCACCAATCCATGCAACACACTTCATGTATGTGCATGTCTTGGTTTTAACTGTTTCACACTCCTTAAATTTGCCAATAGGTTTTTCTGTTGAGTAGTGTTGAGAGCCTACACATTCAGCTCTATCTTTGAAGATTCTATAAAGATTTACTTCGTAGATAAAGCTGTCTGTCACTACTACTTTAACGTCCCCAGAATGGTAGACTGGTTCCGGTGTAGGTTTTGCCATTCCATGAATAATTTACAACATTATCTTTATATCGTGCCAAAATCTTAGGTATGTCACTCTGTCCACATTTGATAGACAAAGTGTTCTTACCACCTTTTGGCGCTTTGTGTAGCCTTACTATGAGCTTATCATAGACCGGAATACTCTTCTTCTTTCCTGCCCATCTAGTAAGGAACTCGGTCTTATCACGAGCCCGCTCACGCTTCAAAATGAACTTTTCGGAAGGAGTCTTTGTCCACACCAAAGGGTCTCTTGGAGCAAGTGGTGGAACACGTATTCCCAATGCAACCATTTCTGCATCGTTATATACATCAACTCTTAATTCTTCGTCACTTTGTTGTACTCTCTTTGGTTTTTCAATCTTTTTCATGATTATAATTATTTATTGATTTGAATTAATGATATTCCACCTTTGTATCCATTACTGGCTACGATATATTCATTACCTTTGTAAGTAAAGGTATGTATAGTACCGTCATTTCGTATACTGGAACTGAATGTTCCTATACGATTAATAACAATACCATTATAACTCCCATTTGCAGTTGGAGTTCCACTGCAACCTACCATGAGAACTATTCCCAAGGTAAGTCCTAACAATACTTTTTTCAAATTTTCTTAAACAAAAATTTAAAGACCATACTATATTTACTAAGCTCATCCATTTCGTCTTTGGACATGTCACTCATTGCTCTAAAAATCAATATTAAAAATGCTAAATTAATAAGTGGAATGAGTGTAGCAAGTACTCCAATGATAGCATGAATTAGTAAAACTTCGTCTCCTTCTCCCTTTGCTAGTTTATATGCCGTAATTAATAAGTCTGTTAACAACAGAACCGGCAGTACATAAAATATTAAAATTACAAATATCATACAGAACGAACTGTTTTGCAGATGTTACACTTATAGATTTTGTTCTCGTAATCACATAAGGAGTGACTTGTCTGACCTTGACAGCGGGCACAGAAGAGACTCTTCACTGGAACGTACACTTCTTTTCTTTCTGTCTTTTTCTTGGATTCTTTTTTCATATTCGTTAAATGCTTTAATTACCATACGTTTTACAGTAGGATTGTTCTTTCTTTTATAAAAGTCATTCCACCTTCCTGTTTTATAAATCCAGTCAATGTCTTCGGAATTTATGTAACTTACTAAAATTACCTCACTTCTACAATCTGATTCGTGGTTGACTAATTCTCCACCTACCATTAAAGTAAAATGGTTACAATTAACCAAACTATTTCCACCAACGTAAGACTGCCTATTCTTAAGGGCTTTCCTTGCTTTTAGTCGATTGGTTTTACAAAATTTCTTTGAAAAAGTCCAATCTTCTATTGCAAGTTTATACTTTATCTTACGTTTATCAAGTTCACGGGCCACTAAATAAGCAAAATAACAGCAACCTCCAGAATTTATGTTAAATTTTTCTTCACAAGTAGCTGCCACTGCATTTATAATCTCAATTAATTCGGTATACATATTTTTTCAATTTCCTTCTGAATCTGTTTATAGTCTTCCAAATACTTTTTTAAAGATATGGCACCATCTCCATGTTTGGACTGTATTCTATAGCTGATAATTCGTTTTATAGCAGCATCTAAAGGCAATCCATACCTAGCAATTTTAAATTCCTCTCTTGGTTCTCCACCTTTGGGCCTTACAATATGTAAAAGCTCAAGGTCGAACATTGGAGAAGATTCATTTACTGGAGTTAACCGAAAGTCTTTTTCTTCAATCGTCATTTATTATTTCATCAATTACAATGCTTTGTGAGACATAGTTTGGAGCTCCTCCCATATCTTCTCCCTGATAATAGTAACTTCCTTTAGGAATATGACAACGTACCATTACTACTTCGTCGTTTTCTTCGCGGATAGTACTAAAATCCTCGTGACAGTCACAGGAATGAATAAAACTGTGGAATCCTCCATGGTCTATCAAGTTAAAGTAAATTCCTCCAACTGCAATATTCGAGAAATCTTCTTCCGTAGTATAACACTTACCTATTTCATAAGGAAATTTCAAGAAATAAGAGGTTAATTGTCCTTCCTTGAAATTTAGAAACTTGTAACAAGGGACATCGTGTTCCGCAAGTGTGGGCTTAAGAGCAGATGTTCCAGAGACAGCAATATACAGACACATAGCTAAACCTCCTCTACTTTATAGATAGAATTTTTAGTATATACCAAGTTATCTTCCATTTTCAATACTTCGGAAGTGTGGAAGTAATCCAGTATTCCTCTATCTCCACTCATTTCCAACATCCAGCCAACCTTTACTCCTAAAAGCCTTCCTTCCATTGTATAGCCTTCTTCGATACCGTTAGGATGCCCGTCTTTATATCTAACGGATTCCAGTTTGGTTAATCGAACTTTCTTTCCAATTAATTCTTCTACTTTACTCATTTGTGTTTTCTTTTTTAATCCAATTACAGGTTTAGAACTCGGCACAAATAGTTCCATAATTAAAACGGATAAATTAAACCTTGATTAACAAATTGTGTCATTAACATATCCTCTGTCAGTCTAGGTTCAAATTCTACTCTATTATCCAGAATGGCATTGAACTCTGCTGCTAAAGCCTTTACATTCAGAACTTTACATAAGTTCGGATTCTTGACAGCACCAGTGATTGCCTTTACCTCTATGGTGTTATTACTATAATGATATTTAATCCTAACTTTAATGACATCAGAAAGGATTTTATACTTTAGTACGGCATGTACATACTGCCCATCCTTTGTGTCAGGAAGTAGGATGAACTTCTTAATTTTCTTTTTAGTCATGAATTAAGTCAAAAAAAAATAAGCCCCACCCACATAGCTAAGTGTATATGGATAGGGCTTTTAAGATTAGTTTTAGATATTATACTGCTTATTTAGATTTGTTCAGTTTGTCGGCGATATCCATTACCATCTTCAAACCTACTGCATCCATTGCATTACTTCCATTGCTGCCACCCATCATGACATCAGGAACCCACTTAACCTCTGATTTAGACAATGCTTCTGCTACACCAACAGTTGTCTTATAGTCCCATTCAGCTTTCTCCTGTGGAGTTAAACCTGCTTGAACTTTAAGTTTATTAGCTTCTGCTTCTGCTCTACCTTCAGCGATAATTTTCTTAGCTTTCTCATTAGCTTCTTTAGCTTGCAACTCAGCCACTTCAAATGCTTGTTGTGCTTTAGTTACTTCTACAGCCTTAACTTTTTCCTGTTCCCATTTAGCCTGTGCTGCGGATGCTTTACCTTCTTCTTCAATCTGAATTGTTTTCTGAACAGCTTCCAACGCTTTAGCCTTTGCAGTTACAATAGACATATCTGCTTCTCTTTGTTTAGAAATCTGAGCCAAAGTTGCTGATTCATATTCCAAATCGTTGATTGATAATTGAGAAACTTTCAAACCATAGAAAGCAAACGGAGATTCTTCCTGTCTTTTCACACCATTAGGAGCAAGACTATCCGAAATTGCTTCTGCTACTTTCTGTAATTGTTTTTCACCAGTAAGAGGATTGATAGTTTCTACTGTCTTAACACGAGTCTTATAAACACCATAATTCAACTGGTCTGTAATAAGTGCAATTAAGTCAGTTCTTTTCTCACTTACTGATTCCAATGAAGACATAAGAGGGCCACATGATATAACTACTTTACCAAGAGTCGGCTTAACTAAGTCTTTAATAAGTCTCTCCTGTGAACCATAGTGAGTTTGAATACGTTCAAGATACTTTTGCTCTAACGGCATTTCTACTCGAACTGAACCCAATACGAAACCTTTACCCTTATCATTGTAAGTAATAGCCATTGCCGGATTTTCCATACTTACATCCACAGATACGTTACCTTCTTGGTCTTTCTTTACTTCATTGAACCAAATCTGACTGGTTTTGTCATAAACGGATACATTGCCGAACTTCTGCCACTGGAAACCACCATTGGTCCAATATTCATACGTACCGGAGATAGGAATTTGATTGATACCAATCTTACTCTTATCCATGTCTTCCATCAACATCGGGAAACAAGCAATTAACACTACGGCAAATATGCCAACAATAACACCTAAAAGTTTAAATCTTTTCATTGTTTTTAAATATTTAAAAATTATACAATCTTATTTATAGCTCTCTGGATTTGCTATCCAGTAATAGAATGGAATAATACACCTTACAAGTGTAATCTTCCTATTGGTTAGTTTGAACGCACCGAGCAAGTGGAACACTAACATGCCGTAATATATTGCCAATAGCAACATAATTACGAAAACCATGACTTTAAATGCTATCATTCTTTCTTTTTACTTAGAGTTTCAACAATCCAATTGCCAAAATCATCTTGAATCTTTGCGGCTTCTTCTGCTGAAAGATTCAATCCTCCAGTACCAATTAGATAACCCCAACCACGAACCAACATGATTTTAAACCATTTATCCTCCCTTTTGATAGAGATATATCCATCCTCATATTTTAAAGGATGTTCAATACTCTGGCTGTCATCACCGTTAAGAATATTAATTATTTTCTTCTGTGATTCTTCTGCCACATGCACTATATCTTCATCTTCGCCTTTATATCTACGAAGGAAGTCAAATGCCATGTGTCCATTTGCATGAAACACCTTATCCATACCTTCATATTTCTCTAAAGGTAGTTTATACACATCTTTAAAATTCATACTTGTATTTTTGGTTGGGAAATATTAAAATTATCAAATCCTTGTTCAATTGATTTCTTGAGTGCTTCCTCATATGTAGCAAATCCAAATGGAGAAAATACTCTATCAAAGTGAGGTTTCCCAGCTGTAGCTTTCTCATAATTGTAGATAAAAGTTTCAGCTGTAAAATATCCAGTTTCCTGGCGAAGTCCAACTAGAGCCTTAATATTGTGATTAAGCAATTCTTTCTGAAAATCAATAAGCCTATTAAGACTCATAAATTGTTTGTCAGTCTCGAATACGTCTCTAAGTGTTTTAAATGATTCTTGCATAATGTTCAATTAGTTTATCAAATGCTTTAACTCTAGCATTGTGTCCTTCCTCGCTATCTGGAGTCCACCAAAATGCCTTACCGTTTCTATCCCTTGGAGCATTAAGAAAATTCCTGTTAAATTCAGGAAATAGTGCTACTATATCACGTTCATCGTATATAGTACTACCTCTTTCAGTCCCAGCCATAGCGTGTTCAATACAAAAACACATTCCCCAATATTCTGGGTGTTCTACAAACAGCTTTTTAGCTTGCTTGAGAATCTTAAGTTTTTCCGAATTTGTCATAAGTTTACGATAATTTTATCCTCTTCTTTTAAAGGTTCTGCAGGAGTGTTATATCCGTGTAATTTACCACAACGAACACACCACACTACTCCATAAGAATTTTCTCTTGGTTTACATTTGCCTTTAGCACAAAACTTGGCAACTTTTTGATAGTTTTCTTTATCCATTGCAATTTAGATTATACAAAAAATCCCCGAACTTTAATAAGTCCGAGGATTATTTGGATGTTAAATGATAAGAGTTGCATTCACTACAATAGAAATACCTTCTTTCATTACGTAAAGGATTATAATTGCCAGCTCGTTTACATTGGGACAATGCAAACATTGCTCCTAATTTGTCATATTTTCTTTTCTTGCACATCAGTTAGGTTGAGAGGTTTAGCTTCATCTAGAGCACTATTAAATACATAATGACTAGCATATGGGCTTGTTAAATGCCACGTGTTGTCGTCCCCATATCCCAAAACATCACCATAAAAATAAGATGCCTTAGTTGCTTTATTATAGAGCTCTCTTGCAGTTTTCTCATCAGGAGCCTCTACTATTAAATAAGGTCCATCAAATCTTGGTTTAGGGTCTTCCATAAGACCGCCACACATTGTTCCTACTAAATATTTCATATCTAATCTTTTAATTGTTAATAAGTACCCCGTGCTGGATTCAAACCAGCGACCCGCACATTAGCTTACTACTCTATATTACTATAGCCAGTATAAAACTGTTGTAGTCTGGACCATTTCTTCACCATTTCAGGTGGATTGCGTATGGCCTCTACGGAACCCTCTTAATCTAAGGTTTCCTCGGAATTGTCCTCTGCATACTTAGTATATACAGATAGGAGGTTCTCCGATATAGCAATCTCCACTTCATGTGTTAATTTATTAAGTTGTTTCATTCTTCCCAATTTGCACCCACACGACCTGCTACAGCATTGTGCTTTAGTAGTATCTCCTGGATATTTTTGATAAGTAGTCTTATTGTAAGGCATATCAAATTCTTTTCCACATATTGGACATTTAAGTTTAGCCCATCTTCTACCTTGCTCTAAAGCATGTATTCTACAATGTTGACCTCGGATTAATACTTGAAGATTTTCAATCCTGTTATCAAACTTATCTTGGTTCAAATGGTGTACAACTTCATCATCTTTGAGTATTCTACCTAGATGGTTCTCCATCACAATTCTATGTTCGAGAACGTATCCATTTTCAGTAGCATTAGGGTGATTAGGTACTAAAGCGTACATATATTCTCCCTTCTTGATTAATTTCTCAATCTTCCACATAAAGGCTCCTATCATTAAAGTGTGCTGCTCTATTCACTGAGCTAACGGGGCAAGTGTAGGTATTTATCACGTTACACCTACAAGTCCGGCAATCCTGTCTTATATACCGCGTGAGCTGGCGGTCTAATGCCCAGTACAAAGACCTTAATCTATGTGTGGGACTTTTGTCCATTTTAAAGTGCAGTGTGCTAGGATATACCTAACAAGTGCACTGTGTACTTCTAAACAGCACTCCTATGGAATTACCCAATGGTCTGTCACCTATTCTAATAGAGGTAAGGGTCGAAATACATCTTTCTTACTTATCAGTTTTAAGGTTCAAGGGCTCTGGTTTGAGTACTTTAATATAGCCCTTTATTATTTGGAGAGCAGCCGTTCTCTCCATGTCCGGTTCGTGCTCTACAGAGCATACAAGGTTTCGATATTATCGCAGAGGCCGGCTTCCCTTACTCCGAACGGCTTTCTTGTAATTCATCCCACGGAATATACCAATAAGTTTCAAATTCTTCATCAGACAAGATTACATCAGAATCTTCAAATCCAGTCCAACCCATACTACTTCTAAATCCTACGATACAGTCATTTTCACGACTTTCGGAGTTATATCCTACTAAGACAGCTTCCTGACCTTCAACAATAAAGGTTTCTCCAATGCATTCCTTTATTTCAGTAGGAATGTGTTCTTCATACAGGCTTTCTGGAATCATATAGCAGGGATGCCCATCAACTGCATAGCAGGAAATGCATTCTCCCCATCTCTCGTGTTCCATAAAGTCTATAACTTCAGGAAACCCAACCATTACATATTTTTCCATATTACCTTCCTTTTACTGAACCGGGTTTCTTATTTGCTGCTTGGTAATCTTTACCTTGTCTGTCCCACCAATCTTGGCGAGCTTTAAGTCTTGCTAATTTCTTTTTATATTTCATGTTTTATAAATTTGATTAATCCCACCAACTTCTCATTCTGTATGTTCTAATAAGATTATACAGATGTAAAGCTTTAGCTTGTCTCAAATCATCGAGGTAGTAATCGGAAGAAGGAATTGGACATCGAGATATAAACCTTTTCCAATTCTTACTGTTTACATAAGGAAGTGTTCTAGTACCATTAAAGAAGTAACCTTTTGGGTCTCTTTCCATAATAATATCAATCAGCTTTATGCATAGATTGATTTCAGAAACCATTTGTTCCCATCCATGTACCAATTGAGATTCAGCAAAATATTTGGACATTCTCTTAAGCTTGAATTGTTCTAACTCGAGCATATATGCCCAGTCCCAATCTCTATCTTCTTTAAGAAGTTTAGAGTATTTTTTAACTGTTGTGCTTCTATTTCTACTCATATATTTATTCATTCACATTGAATGTTTCCTTACACCACCCTATCCATGTTCTTTTTATATTTGTCAATATATTTTTTATAGAAAGAGATGGAATCTGACGCATCAAATATATTACATACAGTGTATTTACAATTGGACACAAAGTGATTACGAATGAAACAGGGTTAATAGAAATCTCTATTTTTGCATAATCACAAATAAATGTGTATGAAATGAGAGTAACTAAATACAATATAACTGAAAATAACAATAATGTATTCATAATCTAATTAATTTTTAAAGTTAGTTGGGCTACTAGGATTCGAACCTAGACTGCCTTAAATGGTTTTCACTAATTCTTTTAATTCCTTTGCAGAACTAGGCAATTCATAAGTTTTCATCCATTTTCGTACCGCATTATCAGATACTTCATATTTTTTACCTACTTGTACAAAAGATTTCAATTCTTTAAAATCATGTAATAATTGTTCTTTACTAGGTCTGTCCTCTACCTTTCGTGTATGCTTACGAGAACATACTGTACAATAAACTGCACCTCTTGTAATTTCCGAACCACAGTCCTTGCAATAATATTTAGTTTGTTCCACATTAGCACTTCCACAATAGTTGTCAGTTTGTGAGTGACAATTAGGACATAATAGTTGCAAATTATCTAAACTGTTATTGTTTGGATTCCCATCAACATGATGGAGTTGCAAAGTAATAGGTTTGTTTTGCCATTCTGTCAATCCACAAATTGCACATCTGTTTTCTATTAAATTTTCCTTCAATAGCTTCTTCTTTAGCGCAAATGTTCCAATCTTTTTATCAGAATTTAGATATTCAGAGGCACTTATATAAGAAGTCTTATAACTTCTAGCCCTACCTGTAAAGTGCGAATAATCTATATTATTAGTATCTAATATATTTTTAAGAGTTTTACTATTATTTCCTTGTCTTGGAACTCCTATTTTATCTAAAACTTCAGTAAAATTAATAGATTCTTTTACTGCAATTTTAATTTCTCCTAAATCCCATTCGTATTTACTCATAATTATTATTTTTAGTCAATGCTAATATAATAATTATTTTCGAACCTACAAACTTCGAGTTAGAAATCTTATAAACACTAATAATGTGATTAAATTATCCTACTGTTGTTGTCTCGGAGGAGTACGATTCCCCAATTTCAGGACCAAAACCTGACGTGTTGCCAATTACACCACGAGACAGCGATAAGATTAGTGACTACCACTACACTATAGCCCAATAATCAGATGACTTTTCTACATATTTTACCTCTAAGTAGTAGAGGGTTCTACTTATCCTAACTCTAGTATTTGTTGTTACATTGCTGTAAGTCATCTTTGTTGTTTATTTTAGCTAAATGGAATCTGATACTATTTCCAAAGTAACATATTCTTTATTCATGTCATAAGTTGTTGACTTGTATCTACCGCTATTTTATCAGCCCTAGCATTAAATTCATCTTCATAATGTCCTTTTACCCATTCAATATGAAGATTTCCTATAAGACTTCGCTTTTCTTTAACAATATTATCAAGTTCTTGTAAAACATCTAAATTTGTATTTCTCTTATACTTTATACTTCCAATCCGAGAAGTTCCTATTGCATACATAGAGTCACTAATAATAGTCACATCTTCTATATAAGCTGTTATACACTTAAATGCAATAATGATAGCTTTAAGCTCCATTCTGTTGTTAGTTGTATTTTTATAGCCTTTAGATACTTCTGCAATCTTAGTAAGTTTACCATCTACTTCTTTTACAAATACTACTCCTACACCACCTTGGTTAAGAGCACTACTGTATGCACCGTCAGTATAAATTCTATATTTCAAGTTTCAGTTTTTTCTACCTGCTTACTTACTAAGAGATAAGAATCTCTTCCCAAGCAAGTTGCAATTCTTAATAAATCATCGTCACTTTCAACAACAATTTTATTTAAGATGAAGGTGTCCATTTCAGAAGGAACTATCATTCTGCCTTTAAGCTCAACAAACTTCTGTTTCCAGAATACTAATTGAGGTTTATAACGTCTAACATTCCATTTTATTGGAGTAAGCTGTTCATCAGGGTTACCTGCCTTGAATCCATCTGCTTCCATTTCTTTACAGACTTCTTCAATAAAGAATCCAAAATAATAAGCTCTAGCTACATCACCTTTAATGAATCCTTCGTAGTAATCATCATTGGCGTACATTTCCTCCATGAAACGTTGTCTCCATTTATCGCTCTTTTCTAATGTAATCATCTTGATGTAAATTTAAGTTTTACAAGTGGAGGGTGTCAGATTCGAACTGACGGACCCCGAAGGGCCGGCACGTTAGCAGTGTGCTGGTTTAAACCACTCACCCAACCCTCCTTACCATTAACCCAATAAGTCGGTTAACTTATTAAGTGTTTGTTCGTTTTTGTTGGCTACTTCTTCAAGAGCTTGTTTCTCCGCCAAAGCAGCGTCAGCTTCTTGTTGTTTGATTGCAGCTTGTTCTCTAGCTTTAGTAATTACTCCAGACAAGCCGGAAACAGTGTTCTTAAATACTTTCAATAAGTTGTCAGCAGATGATGCTAAATCGGCAGCAGTACTAGCCTTCTTTGAAATTAGTGCCATAATCTTTATAAATTTAATTGTTAATATTAAGCGTATCCGAGGTCAGATTCGAACTGACACGAGCTTTGCTCATTGGTTCCTAAGACCAACGCGGCTACCATTTCGCCACTCGGACAAGTAGCAAGGAGTCTATAGTGGGCTGCAGGACGTCTAAATCCACAGCGAACTAAAACAATGGAAGATTTCGGGAGACTCCTTGCGAATATTTTAGTTGTGGGCTCTTAATAGCTCCCCATATTTGTAGTGATTGCAATACCTATGTAAATAGGCAATGTAGACGTACTTATCCTTTATTAAGTCATAGTGCTTTTGTTGAAAGCGAAGAACAGAATCTCTGTCTCCATTTAAAAATTCAACATGATACTCTGCAACTGAAGGATGCACAAAGATACTACTTTTAGTCGATTGTGCAAAGACAATCGCTATAAAAAATGTTAAAATTAAAACCAGTATTCTATTAGACTTTATAATGGTCATACAGCAATGAAATTAAATTTGGATTAATCCATTTCTGTGTGTCTATTGTTCTAAACAGATGCAGGAAATCACTCGCTACACGTTCATTGTCAAGATACCAGTCAATTTTATTTATCTCAATTTCAAGGTCTTTAATAGACCTCTCATCGGGAAGAGACTCACAAATTTCATCAATTCTGTTATTAAGTCTCTTGGAACACATCACCAAACAGATTAATACTGTTACTGCTCTTACAAAGTAAATTGCAAGAAATAAACATATAAAAAGGTTCATCATAAGCTCATTAGTTTTTCGTAAGCTGCTGTTAGTTCCTTAAGTTTCTCTTCACTACCACCTCTATCAGGGTGATAAACAAGAACCAATTTCCTATAAGCTGCTTTAATTATTTTCTTATCAGTTGTTGGAGAGATTTGCAACATTGTGTAAAGAGAAGCGTAAGGATTAACTGTCTCTTGTTGGCGTTTAGCTTGTTCTCTTGAGAAATTATCCCACCAACTCTGGTATTGGTGATTAAACCCTGCAAAATCATCATTGAACTCAAATCCTTGACTGCCATAGAATCTGGCTCTCTGATATGCATTTTCTTGTCTAATTCTTTCTCTTTCCTTTCTTTCACGCTCCATTCTCTCTTCCCATTCCCTTTGCGCTTTTCTTGCTGCTTCTTGTGCCTCTCTTATGTTTTCCTCTACTTTAGCGGGAATTTCATAAAATATATGGTCAAGAGTTTTATCAACAACATTCCATAAAATAGTAATGTAAATGGGCTTGCTAATAGCATACTTCATTCCAGAATCCCAGAGATTTCCTTTCACATTAACGTATACAGAAATGTTCTGACGATTTTCCTTTAAACCTTTCTCTATAGCTTCTATAACGGCATAGAAATAAGGTTCTCTCTTCCTTTCAAGAAGTTTCAATACAGCTTTAAATTGTGGAATTCTTTCTTTATCAAGTTGGCTACTCAACAAATAAGCAAACCATTTAAAATGATTGTACTTCTTTAATTCAGAGAAATTACACTTTATAAGAGAATGTTCAGGTTCAAAGTCTGATTCTTCGACAAAATGAGCTCCACTGAAGAAATTATAATATTCAAAATCAATATTGTATTTCCTACAAGCATATATAAACGCTTTATCTCTACTTGTAATAATGTCTCTTTCTTCTCCCTCATTTAGATTAGAAGAGCCATTAAAGTATTTTAAAGAAATCTTTTTAAAAACATTCATTGTCTCATCTATTTAGTTGTTAAACGTGGGCCCCACCGGACTTGAACCGATAACCTCCTGATTATGAGTCAGATGCTCTGACCGATTGAGCTAGGGGCCCAATAAAAAAGGACAGCGATTAAACTGTCCTTTCTTTTTAATTTCTTCTTTTACAAGGAAAGGATTTCCTCTTCCTCTTGCTTTTTAATTTCTTCTTCTTCGTCTTCAACAAGAGTGATACCTAAGCCCCACACTTCAGCAAGTTCTTTTGGCATACTGATAGCTTCTTCAGGAAACCATTCGTTGTGAGTTTCAATGGCGATTTTCCAATCTACCAATGTGTCACGGAGTTCACTTTTCTTGTTTTGAATTTCTTCCACAAAACGTTTGGGATTGAAATCCTTACTTACCGGAGATAACGAGGTTGTGCTGTTGATAGATAAATCCATCAAATTTGTAAGCTCGTTGATAATACCTTGAGCCTTACGTTTACTGTCAGCAATTAATGCTTCTTGTTCTTGTTTTACAGTATTAGCAATACCTCTAGCACGAGCTGCTAACAATGATTGACCACTACGTGATAATACCTTTGCAAATTTTATTTACGTAAATTTTTTTTATTTATTAAACATTCCAAACATACCTAGCTTTGTTTGCATAAATGGCATCAAATACCAATTGTCCAAACTGTGTAGCTACATACAATGCAGTTTCTTCATCCTTACAGGCAAGACAGCCCACATCGGCGCCGGAAACGCCAACCCCATCAGCAGAATAGAAGCAACCAAGGCCGGCCATACCGCTGTAATCAGCGCCGCCGCCAAGCAGATAGTATCTTTCTCCTTCTGATGTGAATTTTGCGATGACATTCTTCTTTTCACTGTCAGGCAATTTACTTTGTACATAGAAACGAACCCATGGATACCATACTCTTCCTTCTGTAAGACTGAAATTGTGACCTCTATTCAAAGCCCGCAATACAGTTTGTAATTCATACATCTTACGAACGGAATAAGGAGCAGAGTTAAGCCAATTTGGATATTCTTCTTCCAACACTTCAAAAGCATCTTCTACAGTTCTTACTCTTGTCTTGATGTCTTCATCAATAAAGCTAATTGTGCGAGTGCTTTCATCATATACAGGAATCTTACCTTCTGGAGCCTGTACTTCAATTACATGTTTTTTACTCATACTAAATATTTAATAAAGTTTTTAATTGAGCCCTCTGTCCGATTCGAACGGACGTGAGATTTCTCTACACGCTTACAAGGCGCGTGCAATCGACCACTATGCGAAGAGGGCAGAAACAGATGTGAATTTTTTAAGACGGATTCGAACCGAAATCTCCTAACACAAGGTTAGGTGTAATAACCCTTATACTATACTTCCTTGTTTGGTGGGAGTTAAAAAGTTTTGCTGTTACACATCTTTACATAACCTTGCCAGGTTGCCGAGAGCGGGGGATTCGAACCCCAACTACCACAGTGCCGAGAGTACCAGACTCGAACTGGTGACCTTCGCATAGACAGTGCGCTATTCTACCACTGAACTAACCCTCGGTGTAACTGGATTACTCCAGACTAATTAAACCCTTCTCTAACATAATATGGTGATTCGGACATAACCATACTAAATTATTCTCGTTGTTAATCTCTTTAATAAAAGTGTCTTCGTCAAACTCTAATATTCCTTTAAGATGATGTACTTCAAGTACTGCATCAAATTCATGATTATGACAATATTGACATACTTTCTCACGTTCAGAACTTTCTAATACTTTACGAGCATTAGTCCTTATTTCTTGACATTTAGATGATAAGTACTTCTGTCCAGATGTATAATAACCTAATGTTTTGTTACCAATTCCATTAAGTTCTTCCCAGCAACTACGACACATTTCTGAATCTTTGTGCTTAGGTTTACCACATCTAGGACATATCTTGTTTTCATCGTGTTTTATCCTACCTCTATTATTGTAAGAAGCAGCACACGAATGACTACAAAATTGTTTCTTCCTCACATCTGCGACCCTCTGATTATCTAGTACTTCGATTACCTTACCACATTCCTTACAGTGGTTAGGATTCTCATAATACAATTTAGAGATTGTTCTCGATTCACAGATAAGTTTAATTAATTTTAATGACAGTGTGGCGTGCAGCCATTACACTACGCCCTCGATTGTTGGTAGATGTCAGCCGTTTCTATTCTACCATTGCGTACTACGGTGCTGACTACCGCCTAAGATTTCCATGTCCTCACGTTATCTTAGGGTGTGTATGATTATTATTGCCTAACCAATTACTTGGCTGGGAGGATTATGCACAAGAGCACTGCCCACGGGATTCGAACCCGTATTAGCATCATCGAAAGTGATGTGTCCTAGTCCAATTAGACGAGAGCAGCAGAAAGCGGAAGACATTTTTATACGTTGCTCTACCTGACTGAGCTAAATGAAGCAAGCTTCACTATGAGATTTGAACTCATGACCGACGGCTTACAAGGCTAGATTGTTATTGCTGTAAGTCTTCCTTTTATAAACTTAACCTATTTTTCTTTTGGCTTAAAAATGAATCTGGCAGGATAGCTTTCACCAAGACCTGGCTTGTCATATTCAACTTCCCAACCATTTTTACGATATTCATCTTCTACATCTAACCATTTGTTTTCTAAGATGATTTGACTAGTCATACTATCGAGAGGACAAACGGTAAGAATTTCTTTAATAACTTCACCTTGCAATATTATAGTGCCATAAGCATCATAATTCTTTGCAAGAAGATTGTTAAACGCCTGATACACAAAATCAGGAATGGACGCGAGTTTATGTTCTTTAGCATCCTTTGGAGTAAATATTTTCATATTCTTTATTTTTAAGTAGTAATCTTTATTAATCCCAAAACCAAGCTTCACGAGCCATAGCTCGTCTCATTGATATTTTGCCATCAAGAATTTTAAACCATTTCTGATGTCTGAAATGTTGGAATCTACACTTTCCATTCTTTCCTCCACAAACACGATAAGTCCACCGTCTTCCATGAGACCGTTTACCTATGTATTTAGGTGCAATTTTCCATTTCTTTCCGTTACTCATAGTTATTAAAGTTAGAGGAGGAAGTGGGACTCCAACCCACACACCGCTGTTACACGATTACTGGCGATTTTCAAGACCGCTGCCTTAGCATTAGGCTTATTCCTCCAAGAAGACTACTCATGTAGTCTTTATTCTGCATCAACAAACATAGCCGAAAACAATAATAGAACAATCGCAAAGGCAACTGTTATTCCTATTACCTTTAATATGGTCAGTCAGCCAAATAGACAAGCCATCGACGCAATGAAGGTAACAACGGCTGCCATACACCTTGTTATTCCGGCAGCTTCTTGGTCTTTAGAAAATTTACTAGAACCAGTCCATACAGCCCATATACTTATAATAAGCAGAACAATTCCCACTGCTGCTCCGGCTATCTCTTTATACAGAAGTTTCCATACAACAACAGTAATTGCAGTTTTACCTAAATCAGTTTCAGATACTCGCACTACCGATTCTTCTACTGCTTTAAGGGTTTCATTCACAGCTGTTCCAATTTCTTTACCTAAATAAGCATAGTTGGATACTTCTTTCAGTTCTCCTTCAATGGCTTTCTTAGTGGTTACTTTCTCAATCGAAGACCTGGCTTCTGGTGAGAGTTTGTTGTAATCCTCTTGCGAAATTGTTACTTGTGAAAACATAGTCACACTTACTAAAGCCATGACTAAAGCTAAAAATAATCTCTTCATCTTTAATTGTTTAAAGTAAATAATATTAAGGGTGTAGTATGGGATTCGAACCCATGCGTTTCTTATGTACCAGAATCACAATCTGGCGGCATCAACCACTAGCCGAACTACACCATGTATTTATTTGTAAATGTAAAGGTCTGATGGGAAATCTCCGTCACATACGTGCTTAGTTACATTACATAACCAAATAGTTGGAACTGGAACATCCTCATAAAGCGAAATCCATTCATAAGTAGCACCAAACTCGTCTTGTTGTATTTTATGAAAGTGAATATCACCTCTTTCTGGGTCTGGCTCTGTATCAAATCTAAGAGTTACAGATTCAAGTCCGGCAGCATACCATTCTAAGAAATCATCAGCACCGTTTACCATTTGTAAATCATCAATGCTTCCAGCCCAAGGAATATCAACAAACCATCGTTGAGCTAATTTTTTAAATGTTAGTTCAAGTTTCATATTATTTCTTTATTAAGTGGAGCCAGTGGGACTCGAACCCACGACTTTCTGCGTGCAAGGCAGACGTTCTAGCCATCTGAACTATGACCCCAAGTTACAATTGAGGGGAGTGTCGGGTTCGAACCGACAACCTATGGGTTAACAGCCCATTGCTCTGCCAATTATAGCTAACTCCCCGAATACGGATTACTATTTAAATGTGTCGCTATTTTCTGGTGCAATAATTTAAGGTAATTGCTGTAAGTAATCCTTGTAATATATTTTAATATGTAAAAACAGTAGTCATTTATAATCCCTATGTGTAGGAACTTACTCCCCCATTGGAAGTGTTCCCGTTGGTAACCAAGTATAGCTGTGTGAAGCTTGCTCGAAATACCATACAAAAGCTCTTTTTAATAATTTCATAACTTTCATACTTTTAAGGGTTAAATGAATAAATAAATAATCTAAAAACTCTGGTCAACCACACGCATCCCACCAGTTTGTACTTCCCGCTCCTCTTAGTACAAGCGACTCTGTTGTTCCTACAGATTATCTCCTAAGTATCCAAGCGAGTTATCACCTGCCACAGCCTTGTCCGTTGTGAGTTTTGTGTGCCCTCTGGGTCTCGAACCCAGCGTGGAATTACTTCCTCCGGATTAAAAGTCCGGTGCAGTAGCCAGCTCTGCTCAAGGCACATAAAAGTCCTATAAAAATAGGACTGACTACTTAAGAAAAAGTAGTGTTTTAAAAACAGAACACTATAAAAAGCTGTGTCAAATTAAAAGTTTGATGCTGAATATAATTTGCTGTAAGTGTTCTTTATTATTAACTAAAATTGAGAGCCCAGAGTCGGATTCAAACCGACGACAGATTTCTCAAACGGTTTTGCAGACCGTCCCCTTAATCACTCGGGCATCTGGGCATAAACAGAAGTCTTTTTGTTGACAATATAACCAATTGTTGTATTAAATTTGCTGTGAGACTTCTTTATATTTTTGCTATTCTGAAATATTCTACTAAAGAGAACCACTTTCGATAGTCTTCTCACGTACCAATCGAGTTAATTCCCTGTCACACTTACGTGCCTTGTACAGTTTTTTACCTGCTGCCCAGTACACTTATTTCTTGTTGAATAAGTATGAAAAAGTCACCCAAATTTATCGTCACATTCGGTAAACGGTGAGGTCGGACGGGTAGGACTTGAACCTACGACCCTTACCTTATCAGAGTAATGCTCTAACCAACTGAGCTACCGTCCGGATTACGAGACTTGCCTATATGCGTCCATATAAGTAGTATCTCAACCTATCTTCTACTTCGGTCGTTGATAGGACTGATTTCCTCCCACCTTTGCGCATCCATATCCGAATTTGGAGAGGCGTAGGAAGGATATTTGGTATTCCACGATAAGAGGTCGTTACTCTCTCACCACCGCTTGTTTAAGGCGGCTCTACACTATATCGTCTTTATAATTTATAAATTAAAGTTTTATATTTGTCTTTCATTATTTTGAATCCCAATGGAAGTAAAGCATATTCATATACCTTTCTTCTCCTCTCATCGTCAGGATAAACCTCAATAGAGTCTCCTGGGAATTTCCATTTAGCATAATCAATAAAGTCAAGTAAACATTTCTTAGCCCACAACAAAGACTTTATTCCGTCTTTGCCAGTTGTTTTACCTTCTTGATAACCATGCTTCCTTTTAGTGGTTACATAAAAGGCAAAGTTTAAGGTTTCATTGTAAGTTCTGTACACTTCACAGATAATTATTTGATTACATTCGTTACGTGATTTATAAATGTAGTGGTCAAGATATTCTTCACCTGATTCTCTTTGTATATCGTACATATCTTTAACTTTTTTAGTTGCGGAGCTGGGAATCGAACCCAGAACCCAAGCTTATGAAACTTGTGAGATACCATTTCTACGCACTCCGCAAATATATTGTTGTTAAATTTCTTTTTCCTTCTGCCGAAATAGTGTGTAATGCAAATTCCTATGACAGTTTGCACATAGAACAATACATTTTTCTAGCTCCTTCTTTAACTTATTGGGAGCATCTATTAGTTTAGAGACTTCACAATCCTTTTCTGAAGGATTAGTATGATGAAAATCTAACAGCCACCATCTACTCTCTCCACATTCAGAGCAAATTAAATGGGATTTGTACTCATTTAAACAATCTCTGCCCGCTTGTCTATATGCCTTAGCTTTATCTTTATAGTATTGTTTATTATTTTCATAATGCTGCTTTCTATAAAGCTTTACACATTCTTTACAGTGGCATTGTAAACCATCTTTTTTAGATTTATTTAATCCGAATTCAAATATAGGTTTTACTTGTCCGCACTTTGTACATAATTTTGTTTCCATAGTGCGAGAAAAGGGATTCGAACCCTCAACTTCCAGTTTGGAAGACTGGCACTCTAACCATTTGAGCTACTCTCGCATAAATCATACAGATTGGAAGTCAGACATGCTCAAAACCATTGACACCACACCCGCAGATTAAAAAGGCTTAACTAGCCTTTTGTTTGTTATATTTTTCAATCCATTTCTTACATTTTACTTCAAGTCTTTCCTCAAATAACTTTTGGAAATCATCTCCGTAAACACTTACTCCCAAGTCTACTACATTAATAAATGTATCAACAAGTTCGTCACACAAATTGAGAGCTTCTGTTTTCTTATAATCAGATAAGCCAGTAATAATACTAACTTCTCCCATTACTTCACCACTCTCTTCTGCCAATTTGATAGCAATGTCTTGAGTTGTTCTACCATTCTTGATAGATTTGCCAACTTCAACAACGTGTTCAATTACATCAATCATACTTTATTTCTTAATTGTGAGTACAAAGATACTATATATTTTTGATGTTACAAAATAGTAACTGTTAATTTCTGTTAATAAATGAACTACTTTCACAAGCAATCCATTCCGTGTCTAATAAAATTCTTACCTATGAGGGCTGAGCGGTCAGGATTCGAACCTGAGTGAGCTTTCGCTGATGGTTTTGGAGACCATTCTCGTCGACCACTTGAGTACCGCCCAGTATGCAGATGTCCTTTTTGTATATCCATTAAACAGTATTAAATATTGCTGCAAGACATCTTTAAAAAAAAGAAAAAATGAATATAATGTGGGCCCGGCAGGACTCGAACCTGCAGTCCATTTAAGGAGTGGATTAAAATAAAGAAACCTTAAATTCGGAATATTTATCTCCTAAATTCATAGACCCACTAGATTCAATCTTTTCAGTAGGAATAGAATAGCAACTTCCATCATCAACTAAAACAAACACCAAATCAATGTAATTTTTATCCATTTTCTTTATTGTTTGTCCAGATTTGTTTCCTCCGCAAGTTTTTAGGCTTACTTGGTAAGTTCCTCCTTCTGTTAAATATCTACTGGTTTTAACTTGAACTTTTAATATGTTGTTATCAGTATTTTCTACTAATAAATCATAATCTTGAGAATCAGTGATTGGGATAGATACTGTCCATCCTAGTCTGGAGTAATATGCTATTGCATAACACATTCCAACATCACCTTGTTTCTTAGAATTAATTACATTTTCAAACATATTGTGGGAGTAGTAGGATTCGAACCTACTCAGCCAAAGGCACTTGATTTACAGTCAAGCCCACCTCTCCAACTGTGGCGTACTCCCTAGTTCATTCTATCCACGCGGCTACCAATTACCGGTTACGTGCCCAAGAAAAAACAGATGTGCATTTTTATAACATTCTATGGCGATTGTTTTTAAAAATTTGCTGTTGCACATCTTTGTAATCAATTAACAACTAAAATCAAAACACAATGGTAAGTCTGGATAGCAGGATTCGAACCTGCGGTCTCTTGGTCCCAAACCAAGCATCTTACCAACTCGACTATACCCAGAATTTGGGAGATTAATCATTCTCCCAGTAAGTTTTTAAATCAGCAGCTGAACTTCCTTTATATAAAATTCCAGCCTTAATAGCTTCATTTAATTTTTCAGTAATTACTTCGACAGATTGTCCTCCAAATTTGGAATATACTTCCATACGTTTTTTCGGATTCATGACTTTGGAATATCCTCGAACATTTTTACACACTTCTGTCCAAAATGCAGTCCATTCAGTTCTATCATTATGATTACACGTGTATTTCACAGAGGATGTCTTAGTAGCTTTCTTTGTACTTTTGTTATTAGATATGTTTCTCTTTACTTCTTTATTTAAACTCTTTATCTCTTTTATGTATAAATAATTAGAGATGAAAGTTTTAACTCCCGCTAAATTAAATGTCAATATCTGTGGTCCTTCTTTCACTTGAACCAAATATACTGTTTTAGCATTTAAAGGATTAACAATTCTAACATCACAAGTAATCTTTGAAGCTTCTGGAAAGTGGTCACTCAAACCAATCTTAGCTTTACCAATTGTATAGTATTTGCTATTAGTAGTTTGAGAATCACATATTGCATCCTTCTTAGTCATTAAAGACTCAAGATATTTACTTATGTAAGACATTAGTGTTGATATTTACGGATTCTGCACTTGCAATCAGGGTCATGAACTACTCCCATAGTTCTTGTCTTAGCACTACCTGTGGTAAATGAAATATACGTATGACCACTGTATTCAAATTTCTCGACTCTTGTTGAATATGCCTGAACTTTAATAACAGAGTATTGTGGCTCAACTCTAGTACATCCTACTAAGGATATAATAGCTAGCAGATAAATCACCTTCCTCATAATATTAATCTTTAATTAATAACTTATTTTAATTGTGGGACGAGAGGGCTTCGAACCCCCGACGCCAGGCTCTTCAGGCCTGCGCTCTACCAGCTGAGCTATCGTCCCATTTCCTGTAGACATCACAATCTCTTTTTTAGTCTACAGGTTGCTCTCTATCCTCCCATATTCTGGGATTCCACACTATTGTTTACGGATTAGGTTCGTGTTTCCTCTTACCTTTTGGTACCTTTGAGAGCTTTTCCGTACTTATTTATAGTATAAGTTAGTGCTTTGCTGTACCTAATCCTTGTTAGAAATTACCTATCTACTTAATCTTTACCTAACCGCTGTTAGAGAGTAAGCATATTCAATAATTCTTGATTCATTGCTGCTTGGAATAATTCCAGAGCATTCTTCGGAATACTTTCAACAGGTGTTTTACCAGTAAGGAAGGCAATTCCCGCGGGGTCAAGTCCACTCATGTAGAAAGTGTAATTGTCATCACAAAGTGATTCGAACTTAGGTCTGATGTTGCTCGAATAGAAACCATTAGGAATATCCCAAAGTACCATTACAAAGTTATCAACATACTCTTTAGAGAATCTTGTTCCCAGAAGTTCACGGAATCTTTCAAATACTGTTTTGTCTCTTCCGGCAGAGTTGAACTCACCATCAGAAATACAGAGGATTCCAGTTGGGAAATCTTCCTCTTTATATCCCTTATCTCTAAGTTGGATAAAGAGTTCAGCCACGGATAACAGATTGGTTGAACACCAACCGTCTCCACTGAATTTGGTGAATTTCTCATAGGGAGTATCACCTTGCCACTGTTTCATTAAGCACCTGTCGGAGAACTCAAGGACAGTATTGGCAAATTTCCCTTCGAGTAAGTAAGAGAAATACAGAGCGATTGATTTCGCTACATGATAAGCACTTACTTCAAGACCTGCGGCTTTACAAGTCATAGAGCCAGATGTATCAAGAACAGCAATAAGATTAGTCTTGCGATTCATATCTTGTTTAGCTGTTTCAATAAGAGACATAAACTGCTTATTAACAGTGTCTATCTGGTAAGGTTTCAGAGCTGTTTTTCTCCCATTATAACAATCGTTATCAGGGAACAGTTCATATACAAATCCAGTGAATTTGGCTACTGGTTTTGCTGCTAACCACTCTTCGTATGCTTTAGTAAGATTGTGATTCTCCAAGAACTTACTACTAGCAAGTTTTGCTAATGCTCTACCAGCAATCGAATCGAAATCAAGATTTAGATAGTCTTGACGGCTAATTGCCTGCTGCCATTTATGAGCATTACCAGATGCTTTAAGTTCACGATACATTTTATATGCACGCCACTTACCTTCCTCTGCTTCGCCATAGTCGAATATTTCTTTCACGATTTTCTTAGCAATAAAGTTATTGCTTTGAGAACGTAAAGAAGTACACTTTTTTAATGGTTTGATTTGTGGAAGATACTTTCTCACCAAGTTGGTTTGACCATCGTCAGCTAAACCACCGACAATAAACTTAATGATGTATTTCCAATCCAGAACTTTATTGACTGCACCATTGTATTCAAGGTCTAATCTTAATATTTCAAAGATGTCGTCCCAAGAACCAGCTGTAATGAAGACAGGCAAATTCTTTTTAAATACTTTTGGGTGTGTTGTGGCAAGCCAGATAATTCTCATGAAGAACTCGGATTTAAGTCCTTGTCCTCTTTGAACTCCTAATTTCTTACCTGTAAAGAGTTTTGGATTTCGTGTAATCAAACGGATGTACACTGTTTCTTTGATTGTTATTAAAGGGTCAACTGCCCACAATCTTTCCATAGTTGATGCGACTTCGTGAAACTCTCTAGGTTTCCTGTAGTTTCCAACGGCTGCGAAATCGTCAACAAATACATTACCTGACGTATCATACTTCAAACTTCCATTACCAGAAGTTGTTTCATGTTCCATTTTATATGCTTCCCTTTGGAAGATATTTTCAAACTTGGGAGCATTTACTCCCGAACCTTTAGTGACTTTAGGAGTCACTTCATAAATTGATGTTCTTTTTCTGTCAAACATATTCAGGTTAATTTAAACATTTTACATAGTAGCTCCACCCGGAATCGAACCGGGACGGCCCTTTCGGACCATCAGATTTTAAGTCTGACGCGTCTACCAATTCCGCCATAGAGCCATCCTTATTTTTTAGAAGCAATCATCGTCTGTATTGTCATTAGTTACATAATCAATCATTGCACCTGCAAGTATGACTAATCCAAATGAAACCAATAGAGATAAAATAAATATTATGACTACTCCTAGTATAAATTCTGCCATACTTTTTCCTTTCTGATTAAGTGATGCAAAGATACTACAAAAAACTGAGCCTACAAACCTTTATTAGTTAAAATTTGTAAATTCTTCTTCATTTATTATGAGTTAGATTTATTTTGCTTATTTCTTAGTTATCTTTAAATATTTTAGTTGATAACCAACAAATAAAGCTAAATCCGGCTGCTATTGCTGCCATACAGAGAGTTCCTTGAAGAAAATAAATCATAAAATCCATATTATATTCCTTTCTGTGATATAACAGCTACCACCGGAGAATCGTTACTTACTTCGATTGCCAACTTGTTTTCACCTTCTTGTACCTTTGCAAATTCTAATTTCTTCATCTTTAAAATATGATTTTATGGATTAATAAATGTCGTTTTCAAGTTGTGCAGATACACATACTTGCTCAATATCATAGTCAGGATTTTTCTGAGCTATTTCAATTGCAGATTTCACCACTTCGTTGAGACACCCATGTTCTTGAGCGTTCTCCAACATTCTTTCAATGATTCCGTTCATAGTTTAATTAGTGTTCCTTTTGATAAGATTTTAACTTTATTGGAAAAACACACAGCAGATATAGGAGCTGCGAGAAGAGTAGTATATGCCCTGCCCATAGGCTCACCTATTGGGATAATGTCTTTATATCTTTGTACAACATCCCCAGGCCTTAAATCCTCACTGTGCCAACTAAGAATTTCCACCACGTCTCCGTCCTTCATATCTGCAAGGCAACTTACTTGAGAGTCTGATACTTTAGCCATTTAGTTTACACTGTTTAATGATTTCTTTAGTAATAATTCCGCCTAATGCACGAGATGCTTTATCGATTGCGTCGAGATTGAATTCATCTTTATCGAATTTGAATTGAATCCATGTTGGCTCATTTGGTCTATAGTCTAAGTATGTTTTACATTTTTTAGTTCCTAAGACTTCATGTACCATATCAAGAATACGCTCTCCTGCTTTCTTAGTTCTTACAAATCCAGATAAGTCATATCCAACACCTCTAGAGCTCCAATATTCTCCTTCTTCTGGACGCTCATCCTTAGGCATCCAATGCCAACTTGGAATACCAATTCTTGGATGAGGAATACGGATTGCTTGTTCCATTACATATTCAGAACGAGGATTCTCTGGGTCTTCTGGATAAGCAGCGTATTCACAAGTCGAATAGACAGTTGAACCTCTTACTTCAAAGTGTAAGCCACAATGTCTACAAGTTGCAGAAGATAGCCCTCCTCCAGATACACAACTTCCTCTTGCTGCATCACATCCACAGTTCGGACAACCAAACTGTTCAAAATCAGAATATAATATTGATAACATTAGTAATTTGATTTAAATACAACTTCTTTGAAAGCTACATATACTTTATCATCTTGTTCAACAAGGCAATCATTCTCCTCTAAGAACTTAGTGATAAAGTATGTAGGAATATCATAGTTATCAGTCACAAACATATCACGTTCTTTATCAAAGTGATAACGTTCATGTCTTTCAAGCCGAGTAGGATTTCCATTAAGAGTAATCTCACCAGACAAAGGATTGTCTTTATCTGGCTTGATTCCCTTTATATAGATTGAATACTTGGCATCCGGCAAATAAACTTGCTGAATTACACTCACTTACACTTCCTCCCAAGTAATTGTTACAACTTTCTTCAGGATTCTGTAGTCTCCAGTCTCTTTAAGAACAGAGATTGCCTTTTCAATCAAGTCCTCTTGGTCCATGATTTCCGGCTGTTGAGTGTTTATGGGAGTTTCGGAAGCAGCCATTTCTGCCTTCTTTTCTCTGCTACGCTTATTCAGCTCATTAGCTTTTTGTCTGTATTCCTTGAGATAGTTCTCCACTCTTCCAATGTAAACTGGGTCATTTGGAAGTTTGTATCCTGATTTTGTTGCTTCGAACAACCCAAACTCTTGAGCAGTTGTGGAATATGTAGGAAGACCAGGCAGGATTCCCTTCAACAAGGTCGAAAGTTCACTAAGGGTAAAGATTTTACCTCTGTTCTCGTCTCTTACCATGTTGTACTTTCTACAAATCTCTTTTGCATCGTTTTTCTTTCCCATAATCTTGAAATTTTTAGTTATTAATAAATTGAATTGATTTATTGTTGACTTAGAACTCTGTGTTCAGTGTGAGGTCTTTAAAATCCAAAACTCTTTAGTTGTTTATAATACCACTCATGGTCGATTGATGCTTCATCTTGCTCTTGAACTGTATTGTAATAGTTCGCTAAGGTAATTTTCTTAGCAGAGTTCTTAGTGCTATGATAAGCCTTTTCAATCGTCTTTAACAGTTTATCTTTCATCTCTCTGTATGTAAGGTTTCTAATGATTTGCAACTACTTAGAAGAGCTAACCTAATTTACCATTAGAATAAAGGTATAATTATGCAGTTATCTTTACGATAAACTTCTTACGGAATATCTTTACGATAAACTGCATACCTCTATATTCAAATAATCCTTCAAACTGAAGGTTTTATTTGTTTTGCCATAGTTACGCTATGATTCGAATACTTTATAGTATTATCAACAGATTTAGATTAGCTAATACAAAGGATATCTGTACCTTTGTATCCACTCGATATAGTTTAATTTCTGCGACCGAATCACAAGGTATCGGTAAGGAGATAAACTACTTACCTTAACCCGTCCTACATCAATTTAAATATATATTCTTCTTATTATCATAGATGCGAATCCATCTTGATATGTACTTGAAGTTGTTTTGTGAGCGAAACTTCCTAGCATCCTTCAGTTGGTTAAATGAACGTATATGCTCGCCATCATCAAATCTACATGAATATCTCATTTTGCTTTATAAATTTAGTTGTTATTTTACTATGTAAGGAGCTACTGTATATACAAACTTGAATGCACTTCTTGCAAATGCTGATTCCAGTTTAGCCACTTCTGCTTCAAACGCAGCTTCTGCTGCCTCTCTAGTATCATATAACACGGAGAGATTATTAGTTACAATATATTTCTTCATTGTTGTATGTATTTAAAGATTGTGGACCTGGGCGGAGTCGAACCGCCGTCCAAACAAAGTCCAATAATAGAATTTTACGTGTGTCTCTATTTTATTACATCAGCTGTTGAGTTCAGCATGTAGATAGTTTTACTAAGAAGCTGAGTGTTAATTCACCAATTACGTCTCCTCGTAAGGCTACGACTTAGTTGTTCACAAACTACCAAACTGGGCTTGACCGAACGGTCGCTCCACCACTCCATTTACGTTGGAGAACGGATGATATTTCAGAGATTCGTCACATCTCATGGACCACATCTTCCATCTGCTTTATGACATTAGGAGATTTCAGCTTTACTAACCTTTGGCTTTCAAGTTAAGTGGGCTGCTCTATATGCTTCTTCCCACACCTCTTCTGTTTCTAGGTCTCTCCTATTGACCCGACTTAGAGCTAATTTAATAGATAAGCCAGCAGCTTAGGCTGCCATTCTTACATCGCTTCTTTCAGCATTTATTGTTTTCCTTCGTTTAAAGAGATTGCGCTCTACACGTTCTATTACCTTCTCGATGCTGTCAAATCCATGCAGGCCCTTAAAAGAAAGTAAGCTTAGACACAGTAGTTTGGATAGTCACCTACTGTGCCATACTTACAGTGTAATCCGTCTAATGTCTTTTAATAACTTCTCTTTCATTTCCTTGTGTTTTTTAATTTTACTTCGTTCCATCTGTTATTTATAGAGGCTTTGGACTCTCATATCTAAGATATGGCTACATTAAACGGATGATTTGCCCTGTATTCACATACAAGACAAATCTTTACTAATTTAAAAAAATGAAGTAACAACATGAATTTTTGAGGGAATGAAGAGATTCGAACTCTCAACCTTACCGTTCGTAGCGGTATGCTCTAATCCAATTGAGCTACATTCCCAACCAGCGGATTTCCTGCTTTGTCATATTAGTTTTATAAATGGTTGTAATGGTTACCAACCCGGCTGGATTTCGTCTTGGCCTTCGACTACTTGGAATAATAAGTTTGCATGTAAAGCTTCCCTCTTCGCTCAATTTACTAGGCTGCCGTCCTAACCCTAACTCTTCTTATCGGGTATGCAATTATTCCTTTCTCATTACCACTATCTTGGAAATATAAATACACCGCTTTCATAATACTGTTTCATCCATAAACATCGTTGTTTAGCGGGCTGTATTATTAAATAGTATGATAGTCAGTTTCTATCAGAGTGTTGCGCACCACTCAACAGTGTATTGAAAGTCATACAAGGCCTGACTTCCTTATTGGCACAGTTTATAAATATAATGTATAACTAAAATACGGAATTGATTATGATTTATTCATCAGCTTCGAGAGCTATTGGAAGAGCAGCTCTTACTGTTTGCTGCAAATCAACAGTGTTAACACCGTTATTATTTGCATACAGATAGAGTGCATCAATAGCATCTCTGCATTCATCCCTTTCTTCTGGATTCTCTGACTGTGCAAGCTGCATTTCATAATCAATGATACCTGCAAATGCAATTCCTGGGAGATAAGTTTTTTTGTCTTCTTCTGACATTGATTCCATTACGGAATATACTGGAAGTTCTTCAAGATTCATAACTTTGTTTCTTTATGTAAGATTTGAGCTCTACTGGTGACTACAAATATCCTTTACGGAATCTTACGGTTTTACAATTCGTTTACTAATGCAGTTATTTCATCCTGCACATCATCAATACATTCGCGGAAGTTTTCGACAATTGCAAGATTTTCTTCAGTTGGCTCTTGAGCCCAAGCAAGTTCAGCTTTCTCCAAGTAACCAAGGAGTTTACGGCGACGTTCATTCAACTTCTCTAATCTTTCTTCAGGATGTTCTCCTTCCAAGATAAGAGCAAAAAATACTGATGTTATAACTCTTCTTTGCATTGTTTAAAGAATTTATTACGGATATAGTTAATGAATAGGAGAATTGGAGATAATGCAAGTATGTTCATACAAACAGTATCGAACAAACCCCAATTCCAGTGAGTGATTTCGTAGCCTGCAATATACTTGATTGCAACTCCAGTTGTAGCTAACAGAATTAAGGCACTGATTAACAGACCAAGGCAAACAATCCCAACTAAGATTAATGCCACTACATTCTTTATTATATTCATCTATGTTTATTAGTTAAAATAAAAAATAGGATATAAATAGGGTTAAAAAATACAGAATGAGCGAATTAATTGTAATTGACTACATCCACTGTATTTCTGGTGAGTTTTTGAAAATTGGAAAAATTGGGAAAATAGTGGGCGATTAGCAGAGTCCTCGCGCTCCTATCTATCCTCCTCACACCGGCAAGACTCGAATTATTTCCCAAACTGTTGCTTTACTTTGCTTAAAAAGAAGTAAATACATTAAGGGAGTTGTGGGATAACATTGTGAACAAGGGAGATATTCATTTGTCCGCATGTCACGAATCCGCTTAACCTTCTCATCTGTAACATATCCTAGAACAGTTTTAAACTGTCCAGTCTTTTTTCCATAGTGCTTCGTTGCTGTGTACATGGCTACATGCTGCTTATAGATTAAAGGAGTGCTACATAAAGGATAAAAAGGATAGTCATTTCTGACTATCCTATGTGTTTACAGATTAACAGATTAACGGGTAAACGGTAAATCTATATTTGCAGCGTCAAAATGTGACTTTAGATTTTCGTCTTGCGAAGCGTCGTATAATTCTTTCAATACTTCGCCAACTTTTTCGTAAATCTTTTCGTTTACTTTTGCTTCGAATAGCCAACGTTTACGGACTGTTGTACCTTCCATTGTGGGCTGTCCGTTTGCATCAAAGCCAATATTAACGCAATTCTTTTGTTCAATTGGTGCAATTACCCGTTTTTCTTTCCACCACCCTTCAATAGTTTCGTAGGCTGATTTTCCGTTTTGGCGTGAACTGCCGGCGATAATTTCAACCTGTGGCATTTTTCTAATCATTTCGAGCGTACAATTTTCGGGCAAAGTATCACTTTCACAAACATTTGCCGTTCTTTGTACCCCACGTACTGAAACACTACCAATTTTTACAAACTCCAAATTTTCAGGATTGAACAACAAAGTAACAAAAGCCGCATACGGTTTTGCTCCGCCTCTAATTGTTTTAGGTTCAATAATAGGCGTAGGGACTGAAAAGTAATTAGGGCTTAAACCGTTATCACTTCCAGCACTTGCTGCGATTGCCATTAATTCTTTAATCTCTGATGATTTTGCATTTGCAACTGTTAATTTTGCTTTCATAATCTTTTTTTGTTTAAAATTGTTACTAAATAAAATTTCTATGTTTAGGCGGATTTTCACCGCCTTATGTTTTTACATTCCGTAATTAAGTTCATTACACATTATTACAGTGTTAAAAGCAAATTCAAAGTAATGTGTATCTTGTACACGTGTTTCTTTCTTTGCTCTGTTATTGCTTTTAATGTATGCAACTTTTTTAACTTTTTTTGTTGTTGTTAAATTAATCTTTTCCATGATTGTAAATCTTTTTAAATTAGTAATTTTTCCGTTTGGAAAGAATGAATTTATTTTCATTTTTCTCCAACTACCCTCGGGGGGCGTTAGAGGGTACTCTACTCTCTCGCTTGTAGTTATTATGTAAACTCTCTCACTTGTAGATTGCACAAAAATTATTCCCCAAATTCCTCTATATAAATCACTATATATCATTTGAATCCCGACTGGGACAGGGGGGGGGGACTATATTTAAGTACCTATATATAATGTACGCGCGTGAAGAAGAAAATAAAAATTTTGAGTAAAAACATACATAGGCTCAAAATACTGTTCGCGAGATTTTGTCTGCCGAGAAAAACGAAGTTTTTCGAGATTACGTATAGTTCTTATTAAGTATAGATTAAGTATAGTTAGAGTCCACTTTTGAAAATAATCGGTTCACTTTTGACATCGAATGGTACATTTTTGAAAATGGTTTAGTACAATTTTGACAAACCCTTGATTTTCAGCACTTTAACAATTCTTAATGGTACAGATTTTGTACTATTAAAAAATTGCCGTATCTTTGTATTATTAAATAATAAGGCATGGAAAATAAACCACAACACATTCAAGTTCCAAATGATATGTGCAAAGAACATAACCTAGACCCTACTGATGTCTATGTTTATAGTTACTTGAAAACGTATATGAATAAGGATACTTATGAAGCATTTCCATCCATGGAAACACTAGCGAAAGATGCTGGAGTGAGTAAAACTACTGTTAATAAAGCTATTAAAAATCTCGTAGCTAATGGAGACATTTCAGTTAGAAAAGAGGGAAGAAAAAATGTCTATAAATTTAATCCCTCTTCTAAAAACTTTGAAATGTTTACATATAAATTTATGAGAGATGTTGACCTTACTTCCCAACAAAGAATATATATTATATTGACACAACAATATATGTATAAAGATGAGGAAGGATATGGCAAGCTCACTTACTCAAACCAAGAACTTTCAGAAGAAATTGGATTAAGTGCTTCCACTATTTACAGAAGAAATAAAGAATTAGAAGATAAAGGAATATTACAAGTAATAGATACAGATAAGAAAGACCCAGAAACGGGAGTAGCAATACAATTGAAATTATTTGATTTATCTAAAATAGCACAAGATGTACTCTTTATAAAGAAGAAACTAGAAGAACATGATAAAGAGATTAAAGAAAATAGTAAAACTATTAAGCTCTTATCAAAAGAAGTTGAAGAATTAAGAGCAGAGATAAAGAAATTGAAGGGAGATACAGAATTAAAAATGATAATGGATTAATAAAATATGAGTACAAAGCAAGAAGTACTTTGGATGATTGATAATTTATGTGTAACACATACGGGATTTGATACACTTGCACTTAAAAAGATGGTAGAAAAACTTGATGATAGACATCTAATATTAGAAGAAGACAATAACGGAGTTGTTACTGCAACTATAAAAGCTTATCCAAGTCCAGCAAAGTATGTGATACAAAAAGGAAAAGTATCATACAAGAATATAGTGGAGGAACTACCAAATCCGAACGCTTAATTTCTGACTTAGAATCTTTCCTAAGAGAGTTTGAAAACCCAAAACTAAAAGAGTTAATATTTGATAACTTTCAAAACAGGATTGATGATATTTATGTAGGAGTAAGAGAACATAGAAATTTGGATGTTCTAAGAGAAGAGTTTTGCCATTTACAGCAGGATATTTTAACTAAGCAATCCGAATTTAATAATACTGTTATTGAAGTATTAAGGAAAGCAGGATTTGAGATAACTAAAACTACTAAAGATATTATTACATGTGCAATAGATAATTACTTAGACATTAACGTGAAAACAATAGACAATTTAGACTAATGAATCCAATTATAATTATACAAGCAGACTTTATACAGGAACAGGAACAGGAATTTACCTTTGATAATTTTGATGAATTAAAAGGTTATCTTAAAGGTAAAACAATTTATGTAAGAGAGGAATCTTTACAAGAAGTTAGAGACATACTAGGGCTATTAGGCTTTAGACATGAAAAACAAATGGTAGAATATCGCGAGGATACCAGTAGAGTAATCGAAGTAGACAATACTACTTATACAGTAGACTTTAGTAAGAATTATGAAGACTATGACATTGATGGAGAGGAACTTATTGAGGATTATTATAAACTCAAAGAAGAACTTATCTACTCTATCATTCCTTGGCCCATTACTATCTCGGAAGCAAGAGAAATGAATAATCTCAAACTCTCTAAGATTCAAGCATTGGCAGAAACTATGGTAGCAGTAGTACATAATCTTGAGCTTACAGAAGACGATATGGAAGTAGAATGGATGTTCGGAAGACATGGGATTAAGGATGCAGCCCAATTCCTTGAAGACTTAGATATCCAGCACGATAATCTTAAATATATATGGTAGAAGGAATACGTAAATGTATTATTGAATTAAAAAATCTTGAGCAAGGGATTGAATATGCAGTGGCTGACATTAATAAAAGAAATACAGCCCTCGCATCTCAAGAACAGAATATAATTCAATTAACATCTGAATTAGAGACTCTTAGAAAAGAGAATGAATCTTTAAAGAAAGAAAACGAAGAACTAAAGAATAAAATAAAGGAATTAGAGAAAGATGAATCAGGAAATCAACCTAGTTGAGGAAGCTTTATATATAGATGCATACATAGTAGAAGAATGGATTTATTACCTTCCAGAAATGGAAACAATATATTTGAATTATGATTGAAAATTTAAGAGAAATTATCCTTAATAGAATTGCTGAAGTAATCAAGAGAGAGGATTACGAAGAAGTATATGCTGATGGCAAAAGACCTGCATTAGAAGAATTAGAAGTATTAAATAAGTTGTTACAGAATGTCTCTGAAACTGATTTAGTAAATGTTCCAGATGAGGGCATCAAAGAAGGAGATGTATATAAAATATCTGATGGCAATATTTATATCAAAGGATGCTTTGAAACTCCCGAAGTTTCAACACCTTGTAGTAAATGTCCTAACTATCTTGAATCTTTACGGACAGGAAAAATGTTAGTATGTAACTGCACATTGGGATTACCATCTATAACTTGTAATTATGAGTATAAAGGTAACATCGAATAAAGAAATAAGAGACACAGTTCTCGCAGGACTTAAAAGGAACAAGGAGAAGTATGGTAAGAAGTATTGTCCTTGTTCTTTAGTAAGAGAAGATGATACAGTATGTATGTGTAAAGAGTTTAGGGAAATGGAAGAAGGAACTTGCCATTGCCAACTCTATGTAAAAACTAAGGATTAATGTGTATTAGTACAATGGATTATGGGAAGATTCAGTTCTACATGTAACACAATTATAAACTATGCAAGTATTCGAATTAAAATATCCAATAAGTAATATACAGGGAGTCTTTATAGAGGAAGAAGATTTTGAGAAAGACCCAGCAAGAATAGCTTTAAATATAGGACATGTTTCAGTAGTATTTCTTCCAGAACAATATAAGAGTACTTACATGAATACAAATCTTTGGCATAAACTAATGCCTTGTGTAACTATTAATGGAGTCTTACATGCAAAGATATTTTTTTATTCACCCTCATTTAATCTTGATTGGGAATGAACGAAGCAATAAACACATGGAATGAAAAACATCCAAATCAGTTACTAGTATTAAATAGATATGAAAATATATTTACCCTATGTCTTTATAATAAGAAGGAAGATGGAACTCATGAAAAAGAATTTTCAGTATCAGGAGATAGCTTTAGAAAGGCATGGGATGCATTCATTGAGGTAACAGAATAATGGAATATGATATACGCGAATTTGAAATTCTTCATGAATTAGAAGGAGAAACTAAAATATTTGAGGATAAATATCCTACATATTTTCTTGTTATATTATGTGAGAAAGATATAATGTTTCTTGGTAGATATACAGGAAAACTATTTTCTGAATTTAATAAATCAGAACCTATAGGTTATATAGGAAGAAGAAATTCAGCACGAGAGGTTAGAGAAAGTGCAGAAAAAATGATGATACAAATAAAGGCGGGCACCAAATAGGTACTCGCCTTTTCTATTATATAAGAACTAATAAAAGTCCTGTTACTATTCCAATTGCATCTGCAAGGATGTCATACCAATCCCATTTATTACCCGGAGCTTTACTATCTCCATACTCTTTACCTAATGATAAACCTACTGCTAGACCTATACCTAGCCAAATATTAATACTTCCAGCAATTAACATTACTAAAAGATTAACTAAACAATGTTTTAGTTTATCACTTTGTTTTAGGAAGTTTACTATTTTCTTCAGAATTTCCTTCATTGTTACTAAATTTTTTCCAAATACCTGTTACTGAATCTATTCCTAATAAAGCCATAACACATATTAAAAATGTATCTATCATTAATGGTGCTTGTATACACATTATAGTACAATATATAAGTACTGCAACTGCAACAAACCAGCCTATTACTCCACACACTCGCTTAGATGAGATTCCTGAATGTGAAGTAAACATTTGTCTTACGAAAGTTATGAATCTCATTTATTCATTTGTTTAATTATTAATTTATAATTATCTTTTTATATATTTGTAACGTATATCTCCACCTTCCTATCAAGTAATAACTGAACAAGTATCTACTAGATTAATTAGTTATTAACTTCTAAATGGAAAGTAATGGAATATACGTTACAAACAATTTTGAAGAAGCCTGTTCTTGTACACGCATACAAACGTACAAGATTTGGCAAAGTCGAGTTCGTGAGAGAACATCGAAGAAGATTACCTCGTAGGTAAATTTAGTTGGTTTTTAGTTACAAGATTATTTCAATCAAGTAGATGTAACAGTAAAGGTGGTACTGCAATACCACCTTTTTTATTAATCTTAGAAAATAATCATATCTTTGCATAGATAATCATAAACATAGCCCCTCGCAAACATTATGAGATAATTAATAGTCCACGAGATTAATTAGTTATTCACGGTTCTAGCGGGAACTGGACTACTTTTATTTCTACAAAGTTACTAAAAATCAGCTACTTAACAAAATAGATAATGTTAAAATATATTACAACTCATTACGCCAATCTTTTAGTCTTATTGATTCATTTCTTATATTCTTGGAAAGTCATCTATTATTGGTCCTCCACCTAATTCATTCAATATTTCTCTCGGAATATACTCAATAGGCTCCCAATCAGACCTATCATTCTCTCTTCTAAAAGCATATTCGCTTTCCTTATCGTAACACACCATTATAGTATCGTTCCCGTTCCTAAACAGTGCCATAACATTAACCTGCTTATTCTCTATAGTTATTGCCCCACATTTTAATATAGGATGCTTTTGCACTCTAATCCATTTATTTGTTTCATTCATAGCCATTAATCAAAGTATTAATTGTAGGAATACCTAACGCAGATATTCCCCATATTTTATTAGTAAGATTGCTCTTCAATGCTTCATAAGACGCCGCCTTATTTCGTCCATAGATAGAAGCTATAAGCTGTAATCTGACATCATTTAGTATATCGGCATCAGTAATTTGAAATATATCCTCTGATACAGGATTGTTAATTATTTTTCCGTCAAAGCTTCTATCTACAGACTTCTTATATTTCTCAAATGGAATCCTACTAAAATAAGCCTTAATTTCTGTAGGCTTAGAGAAATAATTATAAATTTGCTTTTCTATCTGTGGATAATCAGCGGGATTATTCATATCTAATCCTCTAATTTGCTTTACATAGTCAACTATCGACTTATTGTCTGTTACTCTCTGAATCCACTTATGAAACGGAAGTTTATCATTCGGATTTAATAGTGTTTTTAAATAATCAGTACTCATAAGAGAACTCATGGCTCTATCTATACCATGACTATTTTCGTGAGCAACAGGCTCTAAATCTATTATTGTTTCTCCAGGTTTTAAGTTATAAACATTCTCCTGGTGCTTAAATGGAACTCCACCTAAAGACGGCTCAACATCATCTGCAACTTTATTAACTGCATTAAAATTTTTGTCAGGCTGACCTAATTTAGTCTTTATTCCGCTCTTAATAAATTCATCTACTGCGTCTCTGTAAGACGGAGCTACTTTATTAATTCTATCAGCCACAGTCTTATTTTGTAAGTAGAGTCGATATAAGTTCTCTTCTTCTTTTATCTTATTCATAATCTGATTATAATTATCGAAATTCATCTTACTATGTATATTGATGTCGTTGAGACTACCATATTTTTGATGTCTTGTAGAACTGCTCTTTCCAAATCTAATATTGGGATTAACCATTCCACCAACAAAGCCACCTATCAAAGCTCCTTTATTCCCTGCTATTTTATTACCGATGCCAGCTCCAACTAGTGAACCTGCCATAGATGTTGCAGTAGCAACAGGATTAGCAACACCTATTCCAGTTGCAAAGGTACTCATTGCTGCTGACTTATTAAAGTCAAACATGGTACTAGCATTATCTTTAGTAATTCTAGTATTGGTAAATGGTGCAGACCAGTTCCAAGTATGCTGATTACCATAAAGTTTATCATTCTTAGCTTTATCAGCTTTGATTTGCCTAGATACTTCTTTCTCCCAACCAGTTCTATTATCAGAAAATAGCACTGGCTGTTGAGTTGGAGTATATTGTTGCTTTATAGGCTCTTGAATTTAAGGTCTATAATCTTTGATAGCATCTCTCCTCTGAATCCCACTAGAAGGGTTCTGATACTTCAATATCCCACCTCTTTTTAAGTACTTATTAAGAGATAAAGTTCCATTCAAATTTCTCCTATAAGAATCTTTATCTGCACTATAATTATACTTTCCAGAATTATTTCCATGCAATCTATCTATAAAGTCATTAGTATCTTTAGCATCTAAAGCTTTATATCTATCATTCAATACTTTTACTTTATAATTAGCATAAGACTTTAAATCATCAAAGTCTATATAATCAAATCCGTCTTTGTATCTGCTCTTCTTATATTTAGGAGCTATTGAATCACCTGGATGCTTAATTCCACTTAAGTTAAACCCTCTTTCACCTCTAGGGTCTAATCCATAATTACTTTCCAATGCTGCTTGCCTTACTAAGTTATTAAGATTAGTAGTAGGTAATCCATTTTCTTCTAATGCTTCTTTAAAAATAGGGGTCATTACACTTGCAAATTCTTCAAACTTATTCCCTGTACTCCCGAATTTATGGGAATAATCTAGGGAAGGCTTCTTTCCTTCTAAGAGCTTACTAACAAATGGATTTACGTTACCAAGAAGCATAGAAGCAACAGCACTAGGAGCATATTCTTTAGCAACATCTACAACATTAATAGGCTCTTTAGGTTCTTCTTTTGGAAGAATACTCTTAACTTTATTAATAGCTTGAGTTACTATTCCGTCATGTGCTTTAATAACACCACCATTCTCTAACTGCTCACTTTGAGTAGGTGTAGTTTCTGGCTTAGGTTTATTAGATTTATATCTACTCCAATCGAAACCAATTAATTGTTCTTCATTTCTGTTGGCAGCTTTTTCTCTATTGAACTGTCTTAATATTCTGGCTTTTAACTCTCCTGCCCCCTTTAATTTAGGAATCTTCATTCCTTCTTGGGCTTTAGCTATCTGATTATATACATTAGATAATGCTCTCTTATAATTAGGGTCAGTAGCATATCCTCCTTTAACTACTCTATCAATAAAATCTCCACCACTAAAAGCTTGATATCTTTTATTGTTTAGTAATGATACATGATAATTAGCATAATCATTTATATCTTTAAAGTCTCTAAAGCTATCATTTATGTAAATACTCTTACCATTTACTACTTCTCTAGTTCTCCTTGTAGTTCCTTTCCCCTTTATTCCTCCAAAGTTGAATTTACCTGACTGACTTTTTCCCCAATTACTTTCTAAAGCTGACTGGGCTACTAAATATTTTGCATATTTTGTATCCAAACCTTTAGCTTTAAGCGCATTTTCAAATGCAGGAGTCATTGTCTTTATAAACTCATCCTTTGACTTTATATTGACAGGTGTAGATTCTTTATTTTCTACAACAGGAGTTTCTTCCTTAGAAGTGGGAAGAGGTTTTGTACTTACCTTCTCTTCAACAACTGGCTCCTCCTTTTTCTCCTCTGCTTTAGCCATTACATTCTGCCTATTAGTTTCCAATCTACTTATCGGAAGTTCTTCAATTTCAACAGTAGCTACAGGCTGTTCAAATACTGGGCCTTCATAAGGAGCTATACTATTATATGTAGTAAATATATTTCCTCCTAATTGTCGTTTAAGAGTAGTAGGTTTTTTCAAATCAGATGTAGGAGTTGTTGACTTAACAACTTTCTTTCTCATGTCTCGTTTAGTCCCTGTTAGAATTTTATGATTCTTTACTAACGGAGACTCTTTAAATTTCATCGCCATATTCTTTTAATCCATTTGTATTGAAAGACTTTTCTGCTTTCATAATAATCAACCTCATATTGAGCCATTCTAGCTTCTCTTTCAAAAGAGATAGCTCTATACGCAGTATGCCAATTTCTATATATAATTAACTTAATAAGGAACTCTAATACATATAAAGGATAGTATGGAAGTATTCCAACTTCTAACATTTGTATTGTATGAGTTCCTTCATGTCTGGCTGCCATATCAGTAAAGTTTTTTAGAACATCCTTTATTCTGGTAACCATTATTCCAAAGAAATTAAAATACTTAAAGCTCTTAAAAGGAAGTAACTTGTTAATAAAGAATAAGAGTTTTCTTTTCTTATCCCATACGAATTTCATACTCTAAATTTTAGATAGATTGTTTATAATTATCATCTAACCATTTTCTAAAGGCTTGTGCATCAAAGTTTTCAAGTGGTCTAATTACTCCTCCTTTTGCATGTTTCCACTTAGCTGCATTACGAGCAAAGTTAGCTCTTTTCTTTTGTAATGGAGTTGCATTAGGATTGTTGAGTACTGAACGAGCATGTTCTTGAACACTTTGTCCTGCTTTCTTTGCAGACGCTGTGAACTTACCTTTGTTTTCAGGTTTTATATGAATTCCACTTCCGCTCTTGTGTTTTGGAATCAATCTACCTCCTCTTTTAAAATAATCTGCTTCTTCGTAGCTAAGTGAATTTACGTAGCCTACGGCTGCTTTATGCAGTCTGTCCAATAAAGTTTTATTTTCTCCCATAGTATAATAAAATAATTATTTCATTTTGTAGACTACAAAAATATAGCTAAATTTGCACAATAACAAATGAAAGTATGAATTATATGAAATAATGTGGAAAATTTAAGTAAAGATTTTTAAAACTATTTAACTATTTAAGAATTTAAAGAAACAGAACAATTAGTATGTTAGATTTTATTAAAAAGGTGTTCAATTTTATAAATGGCTTGAATCCTACAGTTAAAACCATAATCATAATGGGACTACTGTTTTGGTGTACACAAGTATGTTTAGTAAATCAAAGTAGGCTATTTATAACTGACTACATCGAGTCTGTTGAGTACAATAACAGAAAATCTAAGGAGTATTCTCTAAAAGTCTCTCCCAAAATTAGGAGACAAGTAGAGAACATTAGGAACAAAGATACAGATGCTTCAAACGTTCTTCTATTATCTTTTCACAATACCAAGAAAAGTTTACAGGGTTTTTCCTATATGTATTTAACGGCATTAACTGACTCTCCAAGGGGTGTAGATGATGAAAGTTGCCTTGACATATGGACAAGTCTTCCGTATTTACAGTTCTCGGACGAAGTAGAAAAGATTAGGAGAGCCAGCTATTTAAGAATAGATTCGCTGGAATCTGCAAAAGAAAAGTTTCCGCAATTGTACAAGAAACTAAAGATGAGCGGAGCTTGTGCCGCAGCACTGTACCCGATTGAGGGTATTGATAGCGAAGGTTTTATAGAACCTGTTGGAATGATTGTCGTGATGTACGATGAACCAAAACGCTATTATTTAGGATATTATAACGAATGTATTGCCCCTTATATTCAAGTACTTTCCACGCTATTAAATTATAATACAACGTACAAAAATAAACAATGAATTATGCAAGTTGATAAGAAAAATGGTAATGTATGTTACAATGATTTGAATCATATCTATTGGAACGAAAAGGACGAATCTAGATATATATCAGTTACTACACTAATACACTCTTTTACTCAACCTTTTGATAAGGAATTTTGGAGTGCCTATAAAGCATTAGAAAAACTTATTCCAAAAGAAAATTGGGCAATAGAAAAGAAATCACTTTTATCTACTAAAAGATTTGATACATCTATATTGGATTTATATAATATTGATGCTGGAGTATTTAGTGATACACAACAGGATATACTAGATGAATGGGATAAGGCTAATAAAGACTCTTGTGAACGAGGTACTGCAATTCATGCAGAATTAGAAAATCAATATTACAAGAAGCCGAAGGATATAAGCCTTAAAAAGTACGGACTCGGAGGTAAATTCGAGTGTAAGAAAGGGTACACAGAATTAGATATGAAACAGGGAGTTTATCCTGAATATCTAATATCATACGAATCAGAAGACGGAATGTTAAAAATTGCTGGACAGATAGACTTATTAATAAAAGATGGTAATGACATCTATATTGTGGACTATAAAACCAACAAAAAGATTGACCAAAAATCTGGATTCGACACATCAACAAAGAAAAATGCAACAATGCTTTATCCACTTACTAATCTAATGGATTGTAATTATATGCATTACACTATGCAATTAAGCACATATGCTTATATGTTACAGCAATTAAATCCAGAGTTTGTAGTAAAGCAATTAATATTAGTGCATTATGACCATGATGGCAACGAAACTACATATAATCTCGATTATCTAAAAGAAGATGTAGAGAGAATGTTTAGCTTCCATAAGAAAAACATGATTAAGGAAAAACAACGAGCTAAAAGACAAAGGATAGAATATTAATCTTAGTAGAGAAGAATAAATTTAAGGAGCATTTTTAAAGCCTTATATAACGCTTTAAATGTTAAGCAATGTAATAGAGATTCGAACGGATTAATATATCCTTATTTATAGACATGAATGTAGGACATATTGTAACTGGACACTTAAATGAAGTTCTCAATTTGAAACAAGATATTTCAAAAAAGAGACTAGAGATATGTAAAACATGTCCCTTATTTACCCCTAAACTAGGAGGAATGTGTAATAGAAGATTATGGTATAATGCCCAGACGGGAGATGTAAGTACAGTTAAATTAGATGGATATGTGCGAGGATGTGGTTGCAGACTAAAAGCAAAAACCACAATGTCAAGAGAATCTTGCCCCGCAGGAAAATGGTAAAAATTTTAAAATGTAAATGAATTATGGCACACAACCCAGCAGAATACGAAAAAGTAAAAATAGCACAAGAATTAGTAGGATTAGACTCAGGTGACCAACACTTTGTAATGTCAGCAGAAGAAGACGTTAAAGAGAGAATGGCAAGAGACGCTGCTGTCAAATTTAATAATAGTGTTGACGAATATACAGCTAAAATGGACGACTATATTAAAGATGTTGAAGAAAAGGCAAAGAGTATTGCTGAAAATATGAATGGATTAGAAATCATGCCAGTCTTCAACTATATGATAGTTAGACCTTATGACCAAAATCCTTATCAGAAAATTAAAGTTTCTTCATCAGGACTTATTTATGATTTAGGTGGACACAAACCAGAGTTTAAGAACCCTGATAATGGACAACTAGAAGAAGAAGAAAACTTCATTGTTGTAGGTAAAGTAATTGAAGTAGGTCCAGAAACTAAGTATGTTAGAGAAGGAGACGATGTATTCTTTACTAAACCTTCACAGACTCCAATACCATTCTTTAAAATGGGACTTGTCTATGTAAGTGAACAACGTGTTCTTGCAGTAGTAAATGAAAAATTAAGAGCTCGTTTCCAAAGAGCTGCAGAAGGAAAACTAAAAGCATACAATAAATTTTAATTATGGAAGAAAAAATATACTTTTTGCCTGGCGATGTGGTAACACTACGTCAGGCAATTCCTTATAAACCAACTATGATTGTTGTAAAGAAGGAAACAAAGATAATAAACCCACGTAAATCTGCTGGAATAGAAGGATTTACAGGAGGAAAAGAAGATTGCCTTAAAGGAATTAAATGTAGATGGTTCACATCAACTGGTGAATTACAAGAAGCAGTATTTAACACAAAGGATTTAATAAAACTATAACAATGGTTTCTAGAAGAAAACTTAGACAACAGGCCGAGAGAAACTCACAAGCTGCACAATCATCTTTAGCTAACTTTAAACCAGCAGCACCTGCGACACCTTCTTACCCTAATTTGGGAACTAGAATTGGACAGCAACAGGCTGCTCCTGCTAATGAACCTACCTATCTCGATTCTATGAAAAGAGGTTCTCTACCACAAGTAGATGTAGTAGCAAAAAGAGTTTCAACTGCCCCTATTCCTGCTCCAGTGCAGCCAGCACAAAATACTCCAAGTACAGACTCTTTAGGATGGGGAAGTAACCAAGGCCCTTATCGTTCAGCAGGAACTATTGCTCCTACACGAGGATTTGATAATAGAGGAGCATATTCTACGACAGGTGGTTCATTTACAAATACAGTTGGAAACAATCCAAATTACGAAACTTCTCCACAAATAAGAAGGTATACTCCTTCTTTCAGATTTCCTGGAGTTAGAAGTAACGAGAAGGGAGGAAAACTTGAAGACAAACAAAAAGCATTTGTTGCATACTTAATTCAAGCTTCTGGAGTAGATAGTGAGGATGAATTAAATGATTACATTCAAGATTTAGGACAAGAAGGATTACAAAAAGAATTGGAGAAATTTGAAGAACTTATGACACAAGGAACTGAACAAGTACCGGCAGCAGCTAAAGGTGCAAAATTAAATTATATCAAATCATTAAGAGGACAATGTCCTGATGGATTTGAAATGCAATATTTCAAGAAAGGTGGAGTAATGTGCAGTCAATGTATTAAAAAAGCACAAGCACAGAAAGCTACTAAGGCAGAAAAAGGAACTAAAGTAGTTCAAGACTTTAAAGCCGACATGAAGAAATGTGGCGGAAAGATGAAAGGCAAAATGAAGAAAAAAGAAGACGGAGGAAAAGTAAAAACTATTCCCGGAGTTTTAGATACGAAAGAAAATAAACTGTCTCCAAAGAGTAAAGTACAAATAAAGAAACATTACTTTGGAGGAAAACTCTAAGTAACTTATGCAGAAAATATTTCTATATGATAATGTAAATAATAGAATAGAGTTAAATGTTCCGGAAATTTTACTCACTCGTGAGTTTAAAGCCCTAATGGATAAAAAAAGAAATATTACTCCCAAGGATAAAGAAGGAAAACTTGGAACTCAAGCATTTAAAGAATTTACATATATATGGCTGGCATTAGATTGGCTATCTCCTTATGCTGATTATGCAGAACAAGAGAGACACCAAGAAGCTTTAAAGGACGCAGGACTTACTCAGGCAGAGTTTGATGACCCAATATTTAGGGCAGCTTGTAGAAAATACAGAGCTTTACAAGAAGAAACTCGTTCAATAAAGATGCTAAAAGCAGCTCAAAACACGGTTGATAAATTTATTGACTATTTCAATAACATAGACCCAGAAGAGAGAGATTTACAAACTGGCAAACCTATCTTTAAAGTAAAAGATATTATGGCAGAAATCTCTAGTTTATCTAAAGTTAATGATGAACTGAAGGCATTAGAAGGTCAGGTTAAGAAAGAACTCGTTGAAGATTCTTCTTTACGTGGTGGTGCTACTGATGGATTTATACCTAAAGACTTTTAATTATGGCTAGAGGAAGAAAAAAGAAAGTTGTTGAAGAACCTACTTTAGATATCCTTCCGGAAAGAGTCCAACGAATATTACAAGAAGTAAAACAGAAAGAGGACCAAGAGTTCAAGGATGAAATTACTTCTCTAATAAAGGCTAGAAAAGGAGAATGGGATGTCACTGTAAATGATGATATCCCATTTTTTGATTCCAATCTATCTTACGAACTTACAGGATATAAACCCATTGATGATAAACACGGATTGGACTTTGACCCAGCTTGGTATACTGAAGCTAAGGATACATTTATGAGAACAGGACATTACTGTACTTATAGATTTGGAACCAAGCCTTATAATGACTTCTGGACGCAAGAATATATAAGATGTAGAGATGGAATGACAGTTAATGGATATACAATTACTGGTGATAATTATTTCTTCTTGAATTATTATCAATTAATGGACTTGACATCGGCTGACAAAGCCGGTGGTGGTAGACTTTATGACTTCCCAAGATTCTTCGTAAAGCAGTATGAATATTTCCATTACGTTGAATTATGTAAGAGATTAAGAAAAAATGCCATAGGACTTAAAGCCCGTGGAGTCGGTTGACACAATAAACTAAAGCCGACTATAAATTCCGTAAAATCGGTGAAGACTAACGTGATAAATCACTTAAATTTTTTAAATTATGAATAGACAAGAACAAATTAAATTCATTGAGGATAATTATCCCTTATACACAAATCATATATCAAATCGTAGAATTAGACATACGTTTTTCAGTAAAATAGAAACAGAATTACAAGCGTACCTTTTAGGATTTTATGCTGCGGATGGTAGTATAAATGAAAAAAGAAAAACTCTTAGAATACACCTTCAAAAACAGGATTCTGAAATAGTATATTTATATAAGGACATTATTAGTCCAGACGCTAGAACTTTTACAGTAGAAGAACATAAAACGACTGGGAGAAAAGGGATAGAAGTTACTGCTCATGAATCTTTCGGAGTGGATATTACTAGTGCTGAACTATGTAATTCTTTAGTCAATTTAGGAATCGGATATAATAAAAGTTATTCCGATTTACATATTCCAAATATTCCGGAACATTTAATAAAACATTTTATTAGAGGTTACTTTGATGGTGATGGGTGCATTACTGGATGGCTAGCTATAGAAAAAGGAAAATCTGATAGAGTTAGATATTCATTTGATATTTGTGGAAAAGCTGAGTCATTATTGACAGAATTTATGAAGGTTTTTAATATTCATAATATTAAGATAAATATGAATTATCTAAAAAGAGATAATATGTATAGAGTGAAAACTACTTCTAAAAAAGAAATAGAAAAACTATTCCATTTTCTTTATGATGATTCATATTTTTACTTAAGTAGGAAATTTAAGAAATTTGATTACTATGTTAATACCGAGGTAAGTCAGCTCATCGCTGACCACCGTAACGCGTAGGAGATGAACGTTAACGAGAGTAATAATTCTCCCAAGAGTGCGGAACATTCTAATATAGAATGAAAATGTACGCTGACCTTATAGGAAACTATAAGAGCAATAGGATAAAAAGCCTATTGGATAACACAGTGTTTAGTGAAATCGGTGCTGCAATTGCAGTAAACACATATAATTGTAGAAGAAACTCTGTTATAGTTATTGCAGCCCAACTTGAAAATTATCTTACTAAGACTCTTAGTAAATGTTGGAAACAGTTGGACTTTTTAAATGACTATACTGATGGAGGATTTTTCAAACTAAGGCAAGTAGAAGATACAGCTCTTAGTAAGAAAGCATCTGTTTATAAAGTAATAAATGGACAGAAAGTAGAAGCTGGATGGATGTCAGAAATCACTGGTATCAATGCTGATAAGCCAAATAAGATTCGTGGTGACCGTACCGATTTATTAATATATGAAGAAAGTGGTTCTTGGCCTCAATGGAAAAGAGCTTTCGAACAGGGAGACGCTCTTGTAGGTATTCAGGGAGCAAAGTTCGGAATTAAAATGGCTTGGGGAACAGGTGGAGATAAAGGTCCTTCACTTGAAGGATTAGCTAAAGCATATGAAGAACCTGATACATACGATGCCCTTCCTTATAGACATAAATACACTCCAACTGGTGAAGAAGTTATTACAGCTTATTTTATTCCTGCATATACTATTATTAATAGACCAGGACTTATCGATAAAAGAGGTTGGACAGACCCAGTTAAGGGTAGGGCCTATTATGAAAAGGAAAGAGACAAGAAAGCAGCCGACCCTGAAACTTTAATTATACACTGTGCTGAATATTGCTTTACAGCAGACGAAGCTCTAGCTTTAGAAGGTACTAATAAATTCAATAAGGTGCTTATTTCAGAACAGATTGCAAGAATTAGAGTTGATAAACAAGGTCAGAAAATTAGTGTAGGTTCTCTTGAATATAAGTTTAATGGCCCAGTACAAAAAGAAAATATAGTTGGCTTTAAATGGATAGAAAATTCTGCTCATGGTAAAGTACATATATTGGAACATCCTATTTGGACTATTGATGATAAACAACCTAAGATGAGGGATATGTATGTGGCTGGAATAGACAGTATTGATATTGGACAGAAGGAAACTTCTGATGCTACTAAAGACCCTTCTGATTTCTGTATTGTAATTAAGAAAAGAATTAGAGGTCTTACTGACCCTATGTATGTTGCCTATTATAAAGACAGACCTCAAGACGTGAGAGATGCATATAAAATTGCACTTAGACTTATGGAATATTATAATTGCCAATGTGTAATTGAAGCATCTAAAGTTGCCATGATTACATGGGCTAGAGAAAATAAATGTCTTAATAGGTTTATGAGAAGACCTAGGGCTACTATGCCTGATGTTCAAAATGGACAAAGTAAACAGTATGGTGCTCCGGCAACAGTGGCAGTTATTGATTTACAAACTGATTTAATTGCAGACTTTGTAAATGACTATTGTCATACAATATGGTTCCCAGAAATGCTTGATGAACTTAATCGCTATACTGATGAGAATAAGCGAAAGTTCGATATTGTGGCAGCTATGGGTATGGCTGAACTTGGTGACCAAGAGTTACAAGGAATAATACCTAAAGCTGTTGAGAATGTTGATGATGCATTTCAAGACTTTGGATATTATAGAGACGAGAACGGAATTAAAAGGTGGGGAACTATTCCCAAAGAGAAACCTAATATTCCTAAGTATGATTTATTCCCTTATCATTATGACAACGACAGAACTAGAAGCAGCAATCCTCGACATAATCCGCAGATGCTACAAGATGGAATATACTAGCAAACTTATAGTGAAAGAACTTCCAGAAGGAGGTTATTCAGCTATATTTGCAATGAATAATATTGATAAACCATTGGTAATCTCTGGACAATTGGGAGCTTGCGACTTTTTAAAATATATAGAACAAGAACTTAAAGACAAATGTCTTTGGAGAGTTGAATATTCATTAGGATATCAATCATTCCCAGAGCCTTGTCCAGAATCACCTGAACAAACAAAATGTAAAAATGAAAGATACTAAAAAGAATGAAGAGTTGATGGAAGCTACCAACAGGGCAATCAGCGAGCTGGTTTATCCTAAGTACAGGTTGCAAAAAGCATACAACTACTATAACTGCAAAAGAGATGCTGAGCAGTACAGATTTCTTGAAGAAAATTATGGTATAGGTCAACCTACATCAGTAGAATTCATACCTCTTATTAGGAAACATGTGGATGCTTTAGTAGGAGAGTTTCTAGGAACTCCAATTCTTCCTAAAGTATCTTGCAAAGACTCTGCAACGATAAGTGCCATCACTCGTGAAAAAGAAGTCGCAATTTCCTCTGAGGTATATAGTCTTCTACAAAAACACTTAAAGAACTCTATGCTTAGCTTTATTGATGGAAGAGATATTACAGATAAAGCTATAGAACAACAAATACAAAAGTTGATTGATGATTTAGACCAATCATTTATCTCCCAATATGAAATGGCAGCTCAAAATGTTATTGAATATATCATGCAAAGTAGAGACACAGACCTTATGACTAAACTAAGAATATTGTTCTTAGATTTACTAATAACTGGTTATGCTTTCTATAGAGTAAAGCCATCTTCAAGTAAAGGGAATATTGATATAGAAGTACTCAATCCTTTAAATACATTTATTGATAGAAATCCGGAGTCTATATATATTAAAGATTCTTATAGAGTTGTTGTAAGAAAATGGCTTACTAAGAATCAAATCTTAAATATATATGGTAGAGATTTATCAAGAGATGATATTGCTAAAATTAAAGACTCATGGCATCAGAGCTTTGATACTTCACATTACTATGTAAGGTCATTTGCTGATGTAAAGAGTGGCGCTCCTATGACAGACGGACTTGAAGCAGGAAGAGAAATAGTTCCTGGATTTCCGGATGAAGCTATTCAATCTTACAATTATAAGTTAATTCCTGTGTACGAAGTAGAATGGACTGAAACTGATAAAGACTATAACTTACAAAGATATGAAACTGTTCGTATAGGACAAGAGATTTATATCTTAAGAGGTAAAAATGAAGAAGTGATAAGAAGTAAAGATAATCCTTCTTATTGTGGTTTATCAGTAAATGGAGTCTACTTTAATGATAGAAACAATGAACCTTTCTCTCTAGTATTAGCTTGTGCTAATCTACAAGATAGATATGACTTATTACATTTCTATAGAGACAATTTAATTGCAAATAGCGGTACTACTGGAGACTGGCTAGACTTATCAGTGCTTCCAACAGCTCTTGGAGTTAAACTTCCTGAAAGAATCCAGAAATGGATTGCTTATAAGAAATCTGGAGTTGCAATTATTGATACATCTCAAGAAGGAAGACAATTTAATAGTAATACTACTTATTCTGGATTTGATGATACAGTTAAAGCTCAAACTATCCAAGGTATTCAAATTGCAATTGATGCTACTGAAAACACAACAAGTTCTATTACTGGAGTCTTTAGAGAACGTTTAAATGGAATCCAACAGAAGGATGCAGTCACTAATGTACAGACAAGTGTTAATAATTCATTTATTATTACTAAGAAGTATTACCAACAAATGGATTTAGTAACTAATGAGCTTCTTCTTGATTGTTTAAACATAGCTAAAATAGTTTATAAGAATGGATTGAAGGGAACTTTAATTCTTGGAGATAAATATCAAAGAGTCTTTACTGCACTTCCAAAATACTTTACTGTCAGTGATTATGATATTCATATTGTAACAAGCACTGATATTATTAAAGATATGGAATCTATTAAAGCTATTATTCCTGAATTTATTAAGAGCGGAACTCTAGAGCCAGGAATAATCTTTGAAGCATTAACTGCTAAGAGCTTAACTGAACTTAAATATAAAGTACAGAAAGCACTTAAAGTACAGAAGGATGAAAATGGTCAAATGCAGCAACTTATGCAGCAGAATGAACAACTTCAACAGCAAGTACAACAACTTCAACAACAACTTCAACAAGCTCAAAATAAGGTTGAATCTCTTAATGAAGCTAAGTTACAAATTGAAGATAGAAAGGCTAAAGCTGATGAACAAATCGGATGGTATACAGCTAAGACTGATAGAAGGTCTAAAGATTCTAAAGCTGAAAACGACGATAAAAGAACTGAAATTGAGTACGCTCAATTATATGATGGCAATTCTAATAATAACGAAGTAAGAAATATATAATATATGACTCCTGTATTTAACGTATGTAAATCTAATACTTGCAGATTAACAATCACTGGTCTCTCAAGAGAGGCCGGTGAGTATCTGCCAGAGGATTCTAACGAAAATATACTTAACACTTTTAAGTACAGTGAAACTGTAACTGTAAATGTTATACAATTAGATAAGATAGACGAACCTGAATTTATTAAATCTACTGTTGCACCTCATTTAACTAATACTGATGAAGTAAAAGTAGACATATCTAAAGATGGTAACTACCGTATCTCACATATCATAATTCCCACTACAGAGTGGTTGCAAAAAGAAATAGATAATCCTAACAGTTCTTTATCTTCTTATGCAGTTGTGTATGTCTCTGACGGTTCTACAATATATAAGTACATAAATGAAGGGCTTGTTGAATGTCCTGCACTCGAACTTGCTGAAAGAAATCCTGACGGGACTACAATTTCCATAAGTGAAAAAAATACCTTTTCCATTTGTTATTTATCCAAATGTTTTGTTACTTTGTGCAATGAAATTTTAAACATGAACCTTCTTAAATGTAAGAGTAAAAATGCAGATTTAGACGACCTAATATTCAAGAGAGACTTTGTTTGGATGACTATTAACGTAATTAAATATTCCGTTAGCCTTGGTCAGTATGCAGAAGCCCAAAGAATATTAGAACAAGTAAATACTTGCAATGGTTTTTGTGATTCAATCAATAACAAATATAAAACTTTAAACAGAAGTTCTGGATGTGGATGCAATTAGTTTACTTAAACAGAAAATAATTGAGGATTATAATTCTTACGTGAAAAAACTATATAAAGGATACCGAGAAGACTATTCTTTAATTTTGCACGAAATAAGTTTTATAGAGACTCATACTAAGTTAGATAACTGTGACTTTATTTATCAACAATTAATGTTAGCATAATATATGTCAAAATATAAAGTACTAAAAGAAGGAGTTCTACTTGATGACTGGATGGATAATCCAGAACAGCCATATATTCCTAAGAAAACTCCTAGCTGTAATTGCAACACTTGTCCAGACGAAGACGGGCATCTACTAAAGGATAACTTCCTTGGGGAGTTCTTAACTGAAGCTGATAAGAAAAGAGCTAGAGAGAACCTAGGACTCAAAGATGTGGAAGGCGATGCAGCCAACATTACCTATAAGACAGACACCGACCCTGAAATAGAGTCAGTTAAAGATGCCTTAGATAAGTTGTTCTATGTTCCAATAACTATTAGCTCATTTACTGTTTCTCCTAATGAAGCAGAAACAGGTTCAGAAGTTAATACCCTTACATATAACTGGAAATATAACAAAGAGATTAAACAACAATACTTTGACGGAGAAGAAATTAATGCTTCACTTAGAACTAAAACTATAACTGGAGCATTTAGAACTACAATATCTAAAACCTTAACTGCATCGGACGGAACAGAATCCAAATCTAGTACTGCATCTTTAGTATTCAAAGATGGAAGATATTATGGAGCAAGTGCAGCAGACCCAACAGTTTCAGATTTAATATCTTCTTTTACAAGAAGTCTGAATCTTACTAGAGGGAATAGTTTTACAGTTAATGCAAGAGAAGGTCAATATATTTATCTTCTAGTTCCCTATTCTTTAAAGGATATTTCCTTTTCAGTAGGAGGATTTGAAGGTGGTTTCTTTATAATAGACGATAACTATCAATTCACTAGATATGAAGGAGTTACACTAAGATGTGTCCTTTTTAGAAGTGATAATCCGGGCTTAGGAAGTACAACAGTAACTATTAAATAACATGGCAGTAGAGTTAATTAGCGAAATAGTTCAAAAAGGTGGTCAGGATTTCGCTCTAGTTGATGCCAATAACATTCGTGGAGGTTTTTACCAAGTAACAGAAATGAGCGAAAGAGATGCAATACCAGACAAAAGAAAAAAGAATGGTATGCTTTGTTTCGTACTCAAAGACCCTGATAAAGTCTTTACTTACCAATGGCTTAATGGTTATTGGATTAAAGCACAATTAGGCGGCGGAGGTGGTGGAGACGGAGACACTAGAGTTGAAATAGTATCAACGCCAGAAGAGCTAGCAAATAGAGTAGACTTAGAAAGAGCTGGACAAATCGTATATGTAGAAAGTACAGACGAAGTTGCTTTTTGGTCTAATAAAAATAAATGGAGCTCTTTTGACCATATTAGAATACAAGATACAGAACCAGTTGACGATGATGCAGTATGGATTGATACAAGTCAAAAATCACTTCCTCAATATACCAATTCAGATTTGGCTACTATATTAGAGGCAGTAGAAGCATTAAGAAAGCTGGTAAATAAGCATGAATATGCTTTTACGCATGAGATGTCTAGTGGAGACTTTGAAAACAGTGCAAGATTAGATATGATGAAAGCTGCTTCTCCTCTGGAGCCAGGAACGGAAACAGAATCAACAGCAGAAGAATATCCAGAATACACTGAATATGAAACTCCAAATTTAAAACACTTAGCTATTAAAGCAGGAACTTACTCAAGCCTGCTTGAGAACACAAGAAACTTTGTAAATAACGAATTACTATGGTGTACAGACACTAAACAATTATATATTATGAGTAATGGTAGTTTAAATTGGATTAATAAAAGCGGAAGTGGAGGTGGTGGAACCGAGTGGGACCCATCTGTTCTCGACGAACTGGATACCATTGGATTTGTTACCCCTAGTGGTCAAACATACAGGGTTAAGATAGAGAATGATGGAAAGATGGTTATCTATAAAAAGGAAATGGATACACCACAAACTAAGCCAACTGGAGGTCAAGAAGACCCTTCTGGATGGGTTTATGTTACATCACTATTTTTACAGAAGCTATACATAAATTCCATATATTGTGGAGGATTAACATCTAATGAACATAGTTATAACTATTGTTCACATCACTTTGTTGAACTCTCAAATCTAACTAATGAAGATATTAACTTGAATGGTCTTTCTTTGCAATATGCGACTGAAGGAACTCAATGGCAAGTACTTCCGTTATGGGGAACAATTAAAGCACAATCTACATTCTTAATTAGAGGTGCTCAATGTTCAGTAATGGATGCAAATACTACTAAGATTAAAGTAAAAACATACGATATGGAATGGAGAGATTCAGGCGGAAATCTAATGAAGTTTGATAACAACAAATCCAAATTCTATCTTACTTGGGGAACTACTCCCTCAACAGTTAGAAATCCATATTCAAATGCTGACGGAAACTACAGAGTATCATTGGGATATATTGACTTAGTTGGATTTAACAAGGAAAATGCAGAATCCTCTGATACAATTGATGCAAGTGAAAACAAACCGTATACATATTTAAGTACTGATAAACTCTTTACTAAATATTATGCAATGGACCCAGTAAGTCAGGCTACTAAAGCATTAGATAAAAGAAATAATGCTAATGACTGGTATTTTGTTGACCTCACTAAAGAGTTAGTTCCAAGTGTTGAAGCTTTTACTCCAAGAGCTTCATTTGAAAATAAAACAATATTCTATAATAAATCTAAACTAGTAAGTTTAAAGCCTAATTTAATATCCTGTACTTTTGGTATGCAGGCGACTGCTCCAGATGCCACAAGATGCTTTAACTGGGTATCTGTAGGATATTTTGATGAATATTTATGGCATAGACCAAAAGGAGATGTTGATAGCGGCCCTTGGACTAAGGTAGAATCATTTAAAAATGAGATTGGTATTAGAAAATACTATAACCGCATTAGAATGGAAGCTACTGATGGCACTCCTTTTACTACACATAAAGTAATACTTAAGCATTTAGGAGTAGGTACTTATGAATATAGAGTAGGTAGAGCTGATGCAGATGGCAATCCAAGTGAGTTTGCAAGTGATTCCTACACATTTACTGTAAGAGGTACTGATGATATAAAGGATGATTTTACATTTGTTCAAGTAAGTGACCAACAAGGTTTTAACTGGGATGAATATAATGTTTGGAGAATATCAGCAGAGTATATAAAGAATCATGTTCCAGAAGCTCAATTCACTATTAATACTGGTGATATGACGCAGAATGGAAATAGAATCAATGAATGGATTGATTACTACAATGCTCGTAAATCTCTATGGGGAGTTGAAGAAATGGTAACAGTTGGAAATAATGACTTATGTCCAGCTAATATGTACGTATTAGGAAATGGCGGAGACAGTTCCAAAATTAATCCTTCTAATATGTCGTTCTTCTACACATTCGAAATTGATGAAACTAATCCACCTGTATTTACTATTGAAGGTAAAGAAGTATTCATTGATTCTCTTTACTCATTTAATTATGGTAACGTACATTTCATGTGTGTAAACTCTGAAATTACTGACATGACAGAAACTAATATTTATGGATTAAGCACTGGAAAGATAACTTATCCATATATAAAACAATGGTGTCAAAAAGATATTGATGCTAATGCTTCTGCTGCTTGGAACATCGCTTACTGTCATGAAATGCCCTTTACTATTATTACTCAAAATGTTATCCAACAATTCTATTGGAATGACACGGAAAATGATAAAGTAGAAAGAAGTGGTAGTCATTTAAATTATAATGTACCTAATTCTGACAAATACTGGTTTAGTAAATTCTGTCAAGAAAACAATATAAGACTTGTCCTTGGAGGACATAAACATACATATAGCGTTAGTTGGCCTCTTAAAGAGAATTTCTCACAAGACGGAACTCCTATAAGTATGAAGCCAATTATTCAAGTAACTCAATCTGATTTAACTACTTACTTTAATAGTGATAGTTTATATGAAGAAACAGAAGGAGACTTGGCTGGACAAAAATTCCCCTCTGCTTGGAAAACTGATAATAACTTTAAACAGCATAAACACTTATGTACATTTGAGTTAGTTGATAATATTACTGCTCCTGTATATGCGATGTGTCAAGCTACTGGTTATAAACATACATCCAATAAGGAATTACCCGCACCAAATATACCTTGGTTAAGACGCTATTTCCCTGCTACTGTTAAAGTTGTAGACCAAACCAATATCACTGCAACAGTTAACGCTGGACAGAGATATCCATTCTATATTATATGGAATGTGACTCCAACTCAAATAACAGGTACAGTGAAGAAAATTAATTATGTATTTACCTCTGCTGGTAAATTCAATATTAATATTCAAAGTAGTGTTAACCCTCCGGAAGCTATTGGTGGTAATGGGGAAGAAAACAACGGAAATGATTTAATTATCATAAAATAATGTCAGGTAAAAGTGTAAGTATAAAAAACAAAACTACTAATGAATGGGAAATCGTCGCAGGTAGCGACGCTTCCCAAATTAGTACTTCTAATCCTGACGTGCTAGTATCTGGAGAAGTAAATATCTCTGTTGACCAAGCACTCAGTAGAACCAACAAAAAGATAGAAACACTTCAACGTAATGTTTCGTGGCTTGCGGAACATGGCGGAGGAGGCGGTGGTGGGGGAGGAGATTTCACATCCTCTATTAAATTAACTAACGGTGGTATTACAACATCTGAAGGAGTTAATATTCTATATTCTACCACTAAAGAAGTTAAACTAGATTACTTAATCACAGCATTAAAGAACAACCAAAAATTTACTATAACTGTTTCTCTAGACGGAAATAGTGTTATTTCAGGACAAGAAGGATGGTCTGGAACTCCGGGAAGTTTAATTATTAAAAACATATCCCAATATTCGTCATCAAACAGTCACTCTATTGTAGTTACTGCTACTGATGCAGAAGGAATTAATGCTACTCCTTATATGCTTACTGTAATTGAATCATCTATTAATTTATCAAGTAGTGTTTCTTCAGTTACTGCAACAATTGGATTAGCATATAAAATAACATATACAGTTACTAATAAAGTACTGGCTGCAGACACATCTTTGATTGTTAACAATGTCACTAATGGTGTTTCTAAAACATTTGAGCTTGGTAAGTTTACATCTACTGAACCTTTGTTATATGATGTTGATTTCTTCAGCTTATTTACAGGAACTCCAACGGCAGGTTCTTCTTACACTATTGAAGCATTTGCACAAACATCTATTGACGGAAAAACTATTACTTCTGATAAAGTAACTAATAAAGTTGTAGTAGAAGACGGAACTTCTCTTGTAGTACTTGTTGACGGTATTACAACTAAAGAAGAAGTAACAGCAGGAACACCTGCAACAGAGTTCCCTCAAGGTGGTAATATCTCATTCTCATTCACTCCTTATTTATCAGGTATTAGCATTATTTACTATGCTGTTAGAATGAAGAGAGGAAACATCGTAAGAGATATTGGAACATTTGAGCCTGATGCAGAAAACCCATTCAATGAAAACCAATATGTGCAAAGAGGTAAACAACAAATCTTTAGTTGGGCTGTTGCACAGAATGACGATTACTTAGGTGATTGGGACATTACATTGAGATGCTGGTCTGAAAAGGGTTCTCCTATGACAGATACACAACTTGCTTGTGTTGTTGTAAAATCTGCACAATCTTTAATTGCTGACCAAAACCCTAGAAATACTAGATATGCAAGTTGGAGTATCAAGAATGAGTTTCCGACAGCTCCCACTGCAACTACATGGATATCAAAAGAATTAAACTATATATCTCCGGGAACAACAGACCCGATTGTAGTAAATACTCCTTTAAATGTATATAATACTAATGGAGAACTATCTGGATTCTTATCTAGTAATGGGCAAACAAAATTAAGACTTAGTGGTGAATCTTACGGTATAGTGGATTTACAGCCATTTAAGGATGATATAAGTGATAACAATAACTGGTCTAGACTTGGATTTACATTCTCTGTAACCCTGAAAACTGACCTACACCCGTTCTCTGATAGAACTGTATTCTTTATTGGAAATTATAGTTCGGATGGAACATTCTCTGAAGGTATTAAAGTTGGGCTAGAAGACATTATATGGTCTTATACTGACGGAAATATCAAGGAAACAATCTCTTGCAAGCTACAACAAAACGTTATAAATACTCTAGATTTTATTGTTGATAAAAATAATAATGAAGTAAAAGTCTTTATTAACGGAGTCCTAAATGCTGCAAGAGAAATCAAATCTGACTTTACTTGGAAAACTACAAGTAAGTTCTATTTGGCTTGCGATGCTGACGCAAATGGAAGTATAGGTAACTTTGCCGATGTTGAACTTTACGATATGAGATTCTTTAGAAGTGCATTAAACGATAAACAGATTGTAATTAATGCTTTAAATGCAAGAGCTAACACTTCACTTATGTCGGACGGTACAGTAGATTTCTCTCTGTATAACTCTTGGAAATCAAAGAACTTCTTTAATACATCTGAATCAACAGCATCTTCAACTCTATGGGACGACCAGAACAATACATATGCAAACATCAATTTCGATGCTTTAATTAGTGACTCTAATAAGAAGCCGCCTCTTCCAGTAGTTTATATTGACTGTGGTGGTTCTGGATTTACTAAAGCTGTATATGAAGCTGTAGGTGCAAACCCGACAGAATATACTGGTTGTACATTTAACTACTTCGACCCTAATTCTACTAAGAGTTCAGCAGTATCTACTGGAGAATTATCGGTACAGATTCAGGGTACATCATCTACTGGTTATAGAAGTAAGAACTTAGAAATAATGTTCAGAAAAGAACTATATGATGACACTGGTGGTTTAATTGGTCCAGAGTTATTCCAGCCAAATAATACATGGATGCCTGAAAGTCAATTCACATTGAAGGCTGACGTAGTTGACTCTGCTCATGCTAACAATGCTTCTATTGGTAAATGGATTAATGATAATGCAGACTTACTGTTTGATAAAACCCCACCAATGGAACAACTTGAATCAAGACGTCCTGTTGATACTAGAGATAAAACAGTTACACATCAAAATGTAACAATTAAGCATACACTTGAAGGATTCCCTTGTATCTTACTTATTAAGTTTGATGGAACTGATACTCAGGAAATGTTAGGTATTTACTCCTTTAACTTAGGACGTAATGCTTACTTTAACATGGGATTCAAGTTTTTTAAATCATTCTCAAGAAGAATCAAGGATTCATTTGGACAGTATCAAGAAAACCCAGTTCCTGCTTTCATTACTACTTACGAAACATATAAAGATAATGAAAATTTTGGAACTATTGACCAAAGACAAATATACTCTTATGAGTTCTCTGAAAATGCTAACATCATTATCAAAGACGATGGAACTAAGCAGATGACTGCTCTGTTCATGCAGGACGACTTATCTATCTTGCAGCATGTTGGAGAATTTAGGTATAATGGAGCAAATGGCGATAATTCAGATGTATCTGACAATAATATCTGGCAAAGACTTCAATTACTATTTACAGACTTAGCTAGTATGACTGGTGAAGCTGTCGATAAGTATAGATGGAATGTTCAGACAAAAGGATATGAAAAAACTGGAGACCAATACGCTGCTCAACAATCTTGGTCAGCTCTTGCTGATGATTTAACCAATAGATTGAATATTAGAAATGCTTATTCATATTATGTTATATGTATAGCATTCGGACTAGTGGACTCTCTCGGTAAGAATATGACACTTCGTTCTTGGAATGTTGGAGGAAGTCTTGCTGATGAAAATATGAACAAATGGTGGCCTTGTTTCTATGACATGGATACAGCATTTGGACTATCAAATACAGGTGAAGAAAATGTACCTAAGACTGCATATCTTGATACCTTTGCTAATGCTAATGTAGAATCTGGAGTTAACTCTTTAGTAATTACACAGAATTCAGCAGACGGAGGATATGACACATACTCTGCAAGACTATGGGATGTTCTTAGAGATACAAGATTTATTAATACTGGAGTATATTCAGGAGCAGGATATGATGCTTTGTGGGAAACTTGGCGTTCAGTAGGAACACTTCTTAAAGAAGCTAACTACTTCGTTGATAATTATTTTAGTATTCAAATGAAGAACTGTGGTGAACTTCTTTATAATTATGACTATAAAGTTAAGTATTTAACTCGATATTCTAAAGATGAAGGTAGTGCTGCCACTTATGCTAACATCGAGTTCTTACATGGTCCTCGTGTAGAATTTGTAAGAGACTGGTTAAAGAAAAGATATTATTTTATGGATGGTGTATTCCAATATTCAAATAGTGCACTCATCCAACCATATAATGAGAAAGGTGCTTTTAAATGTGGTGGTGCGGAAGGACAAGCTCCTGTACTAACAGTTAAAGCAAACTGTCCACTAATCTTTACAGTTAATATTGGACAGACATCTGCCGGAGACATTAGATACTTTGTAGATGAAAATAATCCTACAAAGATTACTTTATCTCCTATATCCTCTTTCAATACACAGATTACCATTAATGGTATTTCTCAAATAAGTCAACTTGACGGATTGAAGTATATGAGATTCCAAGGATTCATGTCTACATTAAGACTTCCAAGTTTTGCGAATGTAGATATATCTGGAGTAAAAACATTATCAAGTGCTCCAATTCTATTTGAAACTGCCTTTGTTAATGACCAAGATTTCTCTGATGTAAGACATATTGACCTTAGTAATACAGCTTTCTGGTCTGGAAATAGTGGTGTAAGTACATTTACAGTGAATATTGAAAAGTATACAAAACTTAAGGATTTGAATATCTCTGGTTCTTGCGTTACTTCTTTATCATTACCAAATGCTTCACTTGCTTCACTTAATATTACTAATTCAGATGTAGAAAAGATTACGTTACAGTCTCAACCATTCTTGAGTTCTATTGACTTTACAGGATGTAAGAAGCTGAAAACTGTAATTATAGATTCATGTACTAAGATAGAAACACTTACTTTGACAAGTTTAAGTGACTTGGATTCTGTAACTATTACAGGATGCCCAAATCTAAAATCTGTCGTATGTACAAATAATACTTCGTTATCAGTATTTAATATATCTAACTCTAACAATATAGAAACAATAAACCTATCTAACTGTAACAGTAGGTCTTTACAAATATATATTGTTGGTGCTGCTAAGATAAAGACTTTGAATTTATCAGGAATTACAACGCCAGAACCAATTCAGTTGGCACAAGGTCTGAATACAATTACTTCTCTAGACATTAGCAATAGTTCAGTATCTGCTTTCCAATTTGGTAATGAGCCTATTCTTTCATATAATGGAGAACACGTTCTTGATTTAAGTCCATTTGCTTTAACTTCAGTTTCTTTAAGAAATGCAGGTTTAGTTAAATATATTAAATTCGACAATAATAAAACTAAACCATTTACTGTTGGAAGTTCCTTCTTTGTTGGATGTTCTTTACTTATTAGAGTATTCGGACATCTTGCACTAAACGGACAAAGCATATTTAGTAACTGTAATAAGTTCTTTATACATGATATGCCTAGTACTATTCCAACTCCAATGATTGGACCAAATGAGTGGTTTGGACCTGATACTAGTACAGAATCAGGAAAAACAGAATGGAAAAACAACACAAATTTAGATACTAACTTTACTATTGCCACAACTGCCTTAAATAGTGTATTTAATACTACTGCCTGTACTTTATATGATGTTTATTATATACTTAATAGATGTCAAAATGTGACAAGCTTAGATGGCACTTTTGCTACTTGTAGACAAGTCATTACTACAGTTCCTAATTCTTTCAATAGAAATATGTTTAAATACTGTGGTAATGTAACTACTATAGACAGTCTATTTCAGGATTGTGGAAGTCTAGAAGGAATATACTATAGCCCTTCACACGATGATAGTGGAAACATTACAGCATATGACGGATTACTTTCTCCTCTTGTAAAATGTACAAATATAGATAACGCCTTTAGAACAAACGGAAGAAAGTACATGGATGAATATTTCTTTGCCCCAGTAAATGCAAATGGAGATACTTTAAAACTAACTTCAATCAGTTGGGCTATCTACCACGAGACATTTATTAAAAATGCTAGTGCTCCTAAAGAAGAAATTTTAAGTTCTGATTATATATATGCCAAGGCAAGTAAGCTGTTAAAATATTTGCCAGAACTTAACAATATAGGTTATCTGTATGCAAGTACTTATTCTAAAATTGAGTTTGATTTAGATACATATACAGAGAATGGAAAGACAGCTTCATACTGTCCTCTATTCTATAATAACTCCAAATTGGTTTCAATAAGTCAATGCTTCAATTGTTACGGTAAAGGTTCTTTATTGAATGTATTTGGCGGAGATGAAGTATTTAACTCTATGAGAAATAACTTCCCTCAATCATTACAATATATTAGAGGTTCATTTAACTGTGCTAAAGAAGGAAGCAATACAGTAACTTGGCCTATAAAGAACTCAATGTTTAGTAAGATTAAGTCTACAATCAAGTTTATTGGGCCGGCTGATGAAGGTAACTTTACAACAAGTGCAGGTAGCTTTGCTGGAGCAGGTATTGTTAAATCATACATTCCAGACTTAGTTGGAGATAAGTTCCCTTATGATGTATTTAGAGGTTGTACTAACCTAACAGAAGCTCCGGCTTTCTTTGCTAGAATGGCGTTTCCTTCTGATACAACAACTGAAATTCCGGGAACTACATTTAATGACTGTACCAAACTTACTAATATTTCTTACATGTTCTACAATATGAGTAATGTAAAATACTCACTTACAAGTAGAGGATTTAAGAATTGTAGGATAGTAGATGCCACAGCTTGTTTTATGGAAGATACATCTAACTATTGTAAAATAGGAAAAGTTCCTTATGGTTTATTCTATCAAGAAACGGATGTAAGAAAACAATTTATTGGTTGGAATCATACAGACGCTGCAGCTTCTGGAATTACTGAAACATTTGGTATTACAGAAAGTGGAGAATGGATTCCTGATGATGAATTGCCAACTCAATTACCTGCAACTAAAACATATGAGTTTACAAGAAAACAATTAAATAGAACTATAAGAACCTTAGATGGATGTCTTAGAGGATTTAGAAGTCCAGATGCTTCTCAATACTTAATGGATTGGGGAAATCTAGAATATGGAGATTCAGGGGATTTAGTAGCAATTAATGAAGACTATAACCCAGTTGAGTTTATAAAGAACTCTGCTTATGACCCAAGAGAACAGGTTCCTAATCCTGCTTACAATCCTGAAAATCCAGGAGCTGAGCCAGAGTTTATTCCTAATCCAAATAGGGATATTCGTAGAGTATTGAAGAATACTAACTATGACCCTTATGAAGAAATGTGGAATTATTGGGCAGTTGACGGTAGGGTTGGAATGAAGGGAATTATAGAAAACAGTAATTTATATAGAGATGTATTAAATGGCACTGTAACTACACTTCCAACAACCATTCCAGATACTATGGAAGATGAAAATGATAGTAGGTCATGTATAACTCCTGCTTCTTACACAGCTAAGAGATTAGTTATGAACTACATTTGTCCTCCAGACCTATTTAGATATTGTGAAAACAGTGCAGCTCTAAATGTCAATAATGTACTTATGGGCTCTGGAATTTCTTCAGATTCAACAGATAATTATCAATCTTATGGTCTATGTGGTAGAATCCCGCCAAGATTGTTTGAGCCAATATCTAATGTGACTAAGCTAGAAGGTATATTTTATTATTGTTTTATGGTTAATCCATATACTTGGCCTGATACTACAAATGCTGGAACAATGTATCCACCGAACCTATTCTCAACATTGAGAAATTTAACTTCTATTAAGTTGTTATTCTCATACAATGAGATACCTTCTAATATTGCTCTATCTTCTTCACTATTTGTGAATAATTTGAGTCTTTCAGACTTAGATAGAACTTGGATGTGTTGTAGATGGTATTCGAATGCTACATTGCCTGCACAAGTCCCTACTGACTTATTCTCTAGAAATGGAGCTTTAGGAAACCTAAGAGGTACATTCTCAATTTCATTTCTGAGTGTAGATAGTAGTGATAATGTAACAGCTAGTTTATATACTTATGGAAGAAACCCAATAAAGATAGACAGTACGTTAGTAACAAGAGCAAAACATGCAAATGTATCAAACGTATCTTATATGTTTGGTGGTTGTAAGACAACTCAAGGAACTGTACCTGAGCTATGGAATTGGCTAAACAAACTATCTTTTAAATATAGAACACAACCATTCTATCAAATGTCTAAAGCATTAATAACAAATAGTGCTGGCATACCTGCAGAATGGTCAATAGGTATGAATGATTAATAATTTTAAAACGATATAATATGTACGGATACGGAAAAGTAGCAAACAGAGAAGGAAAAATATCTTCTGTCCAAGTAAGTATCTTGCAGAATGTTCCTGCCGGAGATTTCTTCCCCGGTGTGATATTTCTGATAAAGAATATTACTGATGATAATATAACAGCAGAGATTAGACCTGCAGGACAGGACAATTTCATAGAAACAGTACTATATCCCGGATGGAACCCTGAGATGTGTGAAGAAATAAGAGACGCAGAAGAAGGAACATTACAGTATGGGTACTAATATAACTGGTATTGGTAACGCCAATGCCATAGGATTTAAGTCTAGAGTTACAGGTGGGACATACTTCCCACCTGAACTTAAAGACGCTCTTGTAGGGGTATGGTCAGCCTACGGTAAATCGAATGATAGTACTGACCGTAACATTATCAAGAATAAAATAAAAGATAGAGGTGGAGACTTTGAGTTAATAAATTTCAATTATGAAGGCACATCTGGATATAATGGTTATCCAGTGATATTTGGTAAGGATAGAACTTATCAATACATTAATTATTCACCTAATTATAATCAAACTACTATTAATGTAACCCACTTTAATACTAGACAAGCCTTATTGTATAGTTATGTACAACAAAATGGAGAACTAACTTCATATAATAAAGACTATCCCTCATATAAAATAAAGGTTAGTGGGCTAGAAGAAAGTTTTGGTCTAATGTATCAATATAACAGTAAAGCTAATGCAACATCTGTTAGTGCACTTAGAATTGAAGCTAATGGAATCTACACTATTCCTAAATCTTTTGCAAGTGATGGTAGTTTAACTAACGCTAATGTATGGGTAGGATTTGTATTTACAGGTACTGAACAAGAACAATGTAACGTAACCATAGAAGTGCTCCCAGAATATAAGGGTGCAGTAGTTACTGATGGAGTTGATGACATGATTGTCAGTCAGAATACTGTTGAAGAAATGGGTATTACTGATAAATTTACTGTAGTTAGTATGATTCATCAAATAACTTTGAGAGGTGCTACGGCTGCTGCATTAACTAATTATATTAGACAACCCATAGGATATGAATATGTAAGAAATCATGTTGCCAATATTGGTAAGACTGGAATATATGGATATGCAGTATATGATGTTAATCATTCTAATGCTAACAATAGTCATGTAATAAATACTATATTAGGAGATAAAAACGATTATTCTATACATATAACCGGTAATTTATCGCAAGGAAAATTTAGTGTACAAGGATACATAAATGGCGATAATAACGCAGTTGAATTAAGTCAAGTTGCTTGGTATTGGACATTCATAGCTAATAGAGTTCTTACAGAGGATGAAATTAATCTTGTAATTGAGAAATATAATCTTGATAGACCCGGAGAAATAGTTAAACCTCAAGTTTATTACAACATAAAGAAACAGAAGATTTCTAATGATAATCACTCTGCATTTGATGATAAACTAATTGACTATTCTGGAAATGGTTATGATGCTAAGCTGTATAACTTTGGCTGGAAAGAAGATAGTGGAATTGGGAAATATGAAACTGATTTTACTGATTGGAAAAAGAGTTTTAAAGTAACATCTTTTGATAGTGAATCTATTAAGTTTACTAGCGATGTTTCTTGGGTATTACTGTATCATCCATCTAGTATTGGAGAAGATATTCCCTCTTTCAAAGTTCGTATAAAACTTTATGGAAAAGGCACTTTATATTATAACTATATAACTCAAGAAGGGAAATACACTAATGTAGCTGTAAAATCAGAGATTTTTGAAACACCGATTTGTTATAACACAAAATATACAGGTGAAAAGGGAGTAAACGTTGGATTTACTCTTGGCGTTACCTCTGGTGAATGTAGTGGTACTATTACACAAATTCCAGAGTATGAAAATGCATTAGTATTAGATGGTGTAGACGATTATGGAAAAGTAACAGGATTGCCTATTTTAAAGGATTATACAGTCGCTGCTGATTATATCAGAACATTTGCAAAAGAAAATGCACAAGATTCTCCAATATTATCTAAGTCTAAAGTTGCAGGTAGTGGAGCTTTTTTATTCAACTACTTAAACGCTGACTCCATAACAAGTTCTTATTCATTTGGAACAAACAACATACTAAAAGAAATAAATGATTCTGAAAGAAAAATTTATTATCTATCTAAATATGCAAGTGACGGCCATAATGTTAATGCTGGCTCTGCAGTAGATTATGATACTATGTGGTTAGGTACTTATAGAGATAATATTAGTAATTTCTTTACTGGAGCTTTGTATTTTGCAATGCTGTTCCCTTATTCTTTATCAGAGTTTCTACTTGAAAGACAGATAAAGAAGGCCAGAGCAGGAACATTATATCCTAATCAAGTTGAGTTTAGACCTATAATTCCAGAGGATGAAAACATTACTAGAATTGATTACTTTGTTGTTGATTCAGGTATATGGAAAGTGATTAAACCTGGAGACTATGTAGACGTAGGAGCTAGGATTGTTCTTAATGTATATACAAAACTTCCTTATAAAATAGAAAAAGTATCTTCGTTAGCTTTTACTGGTATGAGTGTTGGACCTTCAACAAAATTAAATATTTTTGATGTTAAAGGATATATAAAGGATAAGACTCCACAGAAAATCAAATTGACTCTTGCGGTTAATGAAGATATTGTTCAATGGAATCCTGCAATTACATCTAATCTACTTGACTCATTTACTGTATCAAGTTGGTATTTAAATGGTTGGGATAACACCTTAACAGCAGGAACTTGGATTAAGAAAACTGATAGAGTATTCTTCAAAGCCACATTTAAGACAGAATTATATGGTCTTGAAACAGCTACATTTGGTGGAACTGAATGTGTAGTAAGTAAAGCTAATAACTGGTCTGATTCTAAAAACATTTGGGATATAAGAATGCTTGGAACTGTTGGAGACTTAAGTCAAATATTCAATCTGGATGTGTATGAATTAATAAGGTTTGAGGACATTGTTCAGCCATATCCAGCTCTATTGAGATTCAAGGATGAGAATGGTAATGAAGTATCTTGGGGAGGTAAATTCAAAGTTGGTTCTACTATTACTAGAATAGGTTCTGCCGCTGATTCTAATCTACTTCCTAATATATATAATATATTTGGATTATTATTGAATGGCAATCAAGTAACTAGTTCTAAAGTTATTGTTGAAAAAACAATGGTATTTAAGGTTAAAAGTGCTTATATATTTGATAACAACGAACCTAAATGTATCCTATCTCCTAGACTACTACGTATTCCTAACTCTAGCTATAAGATATTAGGTCATATCCCCGATATATCCGGTCACGGTAATCATGGTAAGATTAACAATTCTGCTTATGCTGAAATGAGTGGAGCTAATGGGTATCCTTATAATTATAATAATGAAGAATTCGCTATACAGCCAGGTTCTGAAATAATAAACGATACAACGTTTATTACTCATAAGTTGGTGCCAAATGTAGGAATGATTAAAAACACTCCTTTGTATAAAGGAAAAATTAAAATAACAGGACTTAATAATAAGTTGGCGTTGCATGTTTATGCAAAAGGTTATTTAGATAGCGAAACTATTAATAGTTATAAAATATATAAAGATGGAATATACGACATAAATATAGTAGGAGTTACAGAAGTTATATATTTTCATGTTGTATCACTTATTGATGATGTCCAAAATAGAGATGTTAATGTGACTATTCAGCAAATAGGAGAATATGAAGGCTCATTCTGTCTTGATGGCGTAGATGACTTTGTTACTATTCCAACTTTAGTTACCAAGCAGTCTTTAATTAAATGTAATTGGACTACTCAAAATTATAACAAGTTCTTAGTAGACTATCGTAAAGACAATGCTTCTAATGGTTATTCTACAAATAAAACAGGTAGTACAGATATACAACTAGCTTATAATGGAAGAGTTACTTATATAGATGGAATATTAAATAAAAATTTAATTCCAGATGATAATTTAAAAGAAATTACTCATTGTGCTACTATTCAGTATCCTAATAATGTTGAATCTGAAACCACAATAGCATCTGCTTTTGACTTAAGAGGTTATATGCAAATGGCTCTTTATACTTATATAGCATTTTCTGAATTTTCAACTGAAGAAAAAATTAAAGAGTTAAATGAATACGTAGGAACAGAAGGTAATATTGTAGAATGGAATCCAACTATTACTAGTAATATTCCTTATAAGGATATATCTACTTATATTACAACTGACGGAACTACAGACCTCTCTCCTAAAGTTGGAAATCTTTATAAGAAAGGCGATAAACTTACAATAGGTATTAAGCCTGCTAAGGATTTAGATGAAGTAGGAACTGTTACTATAAATGGAGTTAAAATTAAACGTTCTAGCTTAACAGAGTTAGGTTATTATATTTATGATACTGTATTGGATAGTACTCAAATTATAGATATAACTATTGACGAGTATATTAAATATGAGGACATTGTTCAACCATTCCCGACAATATTCGAATTAAAGAATATTGATACTAATGTAACTTATACTTATGGAAGTAAGTTAAAGATAGGTTCAGAGTTCTTATTTGATAAATGGACAAATTTATTACCAGAATTATATAGGCCTACTGGAAGTGGAAGGTATAATGGGAATGAATTTAAGACTGGAAATACATATACAGTAGAAAGAACTATGACATTCTCTTGGAGTTCTCCAATGGAATACTTATTAAGTTCTGCTCCTAAATGTATATTTTCTCCAAGTAAATTAAGAATGCCTAATGAATCTTATAGATATTTAGGTTACATTCCAGATATTTCTGGTAATGGAAATAATGGAGTCTTTAATAACTTTGCATTTAGTAAAATGTCCGGAGTCAATGAATATTTAGAAGATTTTACTACTTTGCGAGACTATGGAATTAAAGGTATAGTAAGAACTGATAGCAAAATATATCTCGATGAATCTTTTGATTATGACAAAGGATTTTGGCTAGGATATACCAACGTTCCTTCTCCAGCTTATAAGGTTAAAATATCCGGAATACCTGAAACTGGTATGCTTACATATACAGGAGGTGTTTGGCTAAATCTTACAAATGGAATAAATGAGTTACCTGCTAGAACCAATACAGCGGAAAATCATGGATTTGTTGTTCAGAGTCCTAACCTTGATTGGTCTAATTTAGTTATCGAGCAAATTCCTGAATATGAAGGTTCTATATGTTTCGACGGAGTCAATGATTACATTACAATTCCTACATTAAGTGAAGGAGGGAAACAAGTACTAATGAAGGTTAATTGGCAAAAGCAAGATACTATGCTTTATAATCAAAATCCCGGTCAGGATAATTTTGCTATATTTACAAATGATTATAATAATAATAACTTAGTCGTTGCTTATGCTTCAAGGAATAATGGTAATACTTATATCGATGGTGTAGTAAACAATAATATCTTAGCTACGCAATTAAAAGGCATAACTCATAATATTGTTGCTACTAATAATAATATAGATGCTACTATTACTCCAATCATAGGTTCTAATAAAAACCATGATAACTTCTTTGCTCAAATGGCTCTCTACGACTTCATGCTTTTTGATGAAATCAGTACAGATGAAGAAATCAAGGAATTAAACAACATTGTAGGAATTGAAGGAGACTACGTACAGAAGCCAAGTTATTATTGGGATGCTTATGGTAAGAGTAATTTAGATGTTGACAAAGGGTATATAAAAGACCAAGTATCCTTACAACTAAATAATGATACTACTAATAATAATTCGTTAGAGAATTTTAATTTTGGGTATGAAGGAATGAGTGGATATAATGGTTATCCAGTGATATTTGGTGCTAATAAAACTTGGAAAAATAAAGCTCCTGAAGGACCTAATAGTTATATTTGTACTATTAATGCTAATAAATATAATATTACACAGATATTATTAAGTAATGCTTGGACTTATTCTTATATAAAAGAAAACGGAGAATTAACTAAGTATAATAAAGATGTAGGATCTTTTAAGATTAAAGTTACTGGATTAAAATCTGAAATTCTTCTAAGATATTCTTACTTGAGTTCTACGGATGCAACAGTTACATCTAATATTACTATCAAATCTGATGGCACTTATGAACTACCTAAGTCATTTGCAAATGACGGAAGTTTAATTGATAATTATGGTTGGATAGGATTTAGTTTTACTAGAGTATCTGTTGATATTCCTGAAATAATAACAGATGTAAATATAACCATAGAAATTCTTCCTGAATATAAAAATGGATTAGTTTATGATGGAGTAGATGATTACAGTGAAAACGCTAGTATTCCTTTACTTAGCGATTATACGTATATCTTTAAAAGAACTTTATTAAATAAAAAATATAATAGTGCTTCCATCTTCAAAGGAAGTAATCAACAAAGTGGTGGAGGAGCATTTATATGTGATTACAATTCTGTTGAGCCAGATTTGTTGACACAAGGATGTTCCTTCGGAGCAGGATTATATGTGGATAGTTTAAACGCTGATAGTATTGTATATGGAACAAGAGGTTCTGTAAATGGAACAAAAATCACTGCTGGTAACAATACAGATACTGAAGGATTGACTGTCGGTAAATGGAGAGCTTATAAAGAAATGGTATTCTACAAATTATTCCTATATCCTAGAACCGTTAATATGCTGAGTATTAATATGGTTAAGAATATGATGGAAGAAGATGGAATTATAGATTTGACAAGTAAGTTATTTACTGATAAATATACAGGAGATTTTTATGAAATGGATTTTAACAATGACTTTTTAATAGGTAACTAACAATGGCAAATTGGAGTAATTTAAAAACAACAATATCTAATATTGTTAAGAGTAACGGTACTCAAGCAATTACCGGAAATTCACTACAATCTGTACTATTAAACATGGTTACATCTCTAGGAGAAAATTGTATGTTTGCAGGGGTAGCTACCCCTGCTACTACTCCTGGAACTCCAGATGGTAATGTCTTTTACATTACAACAGAAGCTGGAACATATACCAACTTTAATAATATAGTAGTAGCAGATGGAGAATTAGCAATTCTTATATGGAAAGGAGCTTGGACTAAAAATAGTATGGCAATAGCCACTCAAGCTAAGATGGATGAAATTGACCAACATGTAAATGAGGTTAATAATAAACTGGATGAAATGCAGAAAGGTATGGAAGATGTATATGCCTATGGAGTCGAATGGGATTCTACTGTGGCAGACCCTACTCTCACAAGAATTGGGAATCTTACTCTTCATAAATCGTTACCTATTCAGTCTCAATTAAAAGGCTGCGTAGCTAACGGAGGAGTAATCAATTATTACCTCAATCCAGATGATTGGTCAAAGAAAGAAGATGGTACACCATCAGTATTAGATGGAACTGACGGAACTGTCAGAGTTGAAGTACCTCGATTCTGGGGAAAATCTGGAGTTGCAGGAACAAAAAGATGGGTTAAGATTTCCACTGTATGTATTGATGATACTTGGACAGAGATTCCAGCAATGTTAATAGATGCATATAGGTCTACAACAGACAATACTGTAACAGCAACACCTAAGTTAGTATCGGTTGTAAATACTACTACTGCATTTAGAGGTGGAGGAAATAGAACAGCTTACGACACTTATTTAGAAACTGACCCAGTTAGAACAGATTTAGGAAAACCAAGAACAGCAATGAGTAGAGCAACTGCACGTACTTGGGCAACTAATGCAGGTTCTGAGCTATTATGCTATGAATATTACAAATGGGTAATGTTTTGGTTGCCTGTAATTGAATATGCTACATTTAATATGCAAGCATCATTTAATGCAGACTTAACTTCTGAAGGATTTCATCAAGGAGGATTAAGTGCAGGAGTAACAAACATGTCCAATTGGGAATTTTATAACAGATATTATTCAGTATGTCCGTGCGGATACGCAAATGAATTAGGAAATTTTACAGGAGCTAAGGTTATTCCTCAAGCTGATTGGGTTTATGAATCCACAGGTTTAACTAATATGGCTTCTTATTCAAGAGATACTGCTCAAGCAGATATGACAGCAGAAACAAATAAAGTCACAATTACAAACGTTAAAGGTACTAATAGATATATGTATAGAACTTGGGGTTACCAAAATGGAGAAACCGTTTATACTATATCAGGATTAGCAGAGGGACAAGATGTAATATTCTATGTAGGAGGTACAACAGTAGCAACAGCTACAGCCGATGGAGATATTACAGTAAATTGGCCTACAAACAATCTGGGAGATAGATGCATTAAATCATCTTTTACTGGAAGTTGTAATATTGTGATTTCTATTAAGAGTGCATCTAACGTAAATGTAACAGTTAGCCGTCCAGCTATGAGTATTGCAAGATATAGAGGATTTGAAAATATCTTTGGAGACCTGTGGACAAATATAGAAGGCATAATTATACAAGGTTATACAGACGAAGGAACAAGCACTTATAACTGGAAAAATGTATATACAACTACTAATCCAGAAAATTATGGAGAAACAGAAACTCAAAAAGCTAAAATGAAATTAATCTCTAGTAGAGAAATTCATGCAGATGGATATACTAAGGATTTTGACCTCCAAACAACAGGAGAAATAGTACCATGTGCTGTTGGTGGTGGAAGTACTACCTATATGTGCGACTATCATTACACTGGTAATAAAGACGCAAGTCTAAGGACTCTCTTGCTTGGCGGCGGCGCTGCTAACGGCGGTAATGCCGGCCTTAGTTTCTTCTATTCTGTTAATGGGGTTGGCGCTTCCGGCACCAATGTAGGTTTCCGTACTCTAAATAAAATTGAAAAATAATTTCTCATAACATATAACAGATAGGGCACTATTTACCTTTTTTACCGGGTTGCAAGGGCAGCGAAAGTTTACTGTGAAAAATAAAACTCTTACTTAGCAGCAACGCTAATAACAGCAGTAATGCCAGCCTTAGTTACTTCAATTCTAATAATGGAGTTAGCAATTCCAGCACCAATGTAGGTTTATTATATATTTTTATTTTGATAATTTTGTTTTTATTATTTTGTCTAAATAGTGTCCTTGCCTCTTGGCAAAAAATAACGTAGTATTTAATATAACTGGTGTTAGTAGGTTAATTCTCGAACACTCCTTGCATAAATATATAAGACTTTGAAAAGAATAGGATATTTGCATGAGCAGGTATGTAGCCTGTCTAATATAGAACTTGCTGATAGAAAAGCAAGAAGACACAAATCAGTCAGATGGGGAATCCTGAAACACGATAAGCATCATGAGAGGGAAAATGAAAAGTTGGCAGCCGTTTTGAAGAACTTGACATATCACACTTCAAAATATAGCACGTTTAAAATCTATGAGCCTAAGGAGAGATTAATCTTTAGGCTTCCATATTATCCTGATAGAATTACGCATCATGCGATAATGAATATAACAGAACCAATATGGGTAAACATATTTATCAAACATACATATTCTTGTATAAAAGACAGAGGAATACATGATGTTGCAAAAGACTTAAAGTACGTTTTGCAAAAATATCCAGAAGAAACTAAGTATTGTTTGAAAATTGATGTGAAGAAATTTTATCCATCTATTAACCATGACATACTGTACGAAATACTCCAAAAGAAAATAAAAGACCCTAAATTGTTGAGTCTACTAAAGGAGATAATATATTCGGCAGATGAAGTACCCATTGGAAACTATTTGTCTCAATTCTTTGCAAATTTATATCTTGCTTATTTTGACCACTGGGTCAAAGAAGAGCTAAAATGTAAATTCTATTTCAGGTATGCAGATGATATAGTTATTTTAAGTGATAGTAAAGAATTTTTGAGAAGTGTTCTTGTATCAATGAAACTATATCTCCATAATGTCTTAAAATTAGAACTTAAACAAAATTATCAAATTTTTCCCGTAAACAGTAGAGGAATAGACTTTGTAGGTTACAAGTTTTTCCATACTCATGTACTGCTCAGAAAATCTATCAAAGTTAGATTATTCAAGTTAATTAAAGGGTACAAGGATAAGAAAATTGATAGAAATGAGCTAAGAAGGAGAATGCAATCGTATTTTGGATGGTTAAAGTTCTGTAATTCTAAAAATCTACTCCATAAAATTCAGTTAGAGACTGGATTGAGATTTTCTAACTGGAATGGGAAGAAGGTAAATATTTCAAAATTTTATGGTAAGTATGTTCACATCGTAGAGGTGATGAACTACAATAAATACTTTAGAGTTCATTGTGTATACAATAATAAATCATATTATTTTGAAAGTAAGAATAAACAATTATTTTATTCTATACATAGATATTCATTACCTGTAAATTTTAAAATAACACCATATGTTAGACCCAAGAAGAATAGAAGCAAACCTGCAACCCGAACCGATTGAATTGCTTGGAAATGGTACATATTACTATAACTATGATATTAAATCAGAAATAGTATACGTTCCTCACATGGACGGAAGTACAACGGAAGAAATTAGATGGAATTACATTCAGATACATTTAAGTGGAACACCAGAATATAAGGCATGTGCTAGAGCTATTATTAGACAATATATTGATGAAGAATCAGAGTTCTCCATAATTAATGACTTTAATGCACACCAATTAGGAATTAGAAAAGATGAAAAAGCATACTCTGAATACATAGAGTATATTAATTTAGTTTCAGAAATCAAATCAAAAATTAAGTCGGACTTTAATAAATAAAATTATGGATTACGCAATTGTAACAAAAGAATGGATGACACAACGTGGTTTAATCATAGAACCACACATGAGAACAAGTGTAGATAACAACAAAGTAGTATTACACAAATCGTGGCTAAGACCTTTCTTAGAAGATGAAGGTATTGAGCTTTACTATCATGACGACCCTGCTTTTATAGCACTATTAGCATCTGCAGAATGGACATCTCCTGAGGGAGAAATCGAACCTGTGTCTATGGGAGAAGGAACAAAAGAAAGTCCTTACACATATGATGGAGTAATGTCTTTAGTAAAGGGTAACTATTACTCACAAGATGGAGTTACATATCTATGTACAAGAAGTCTTTATGAAGAAAACAGCACTGCTCTTAAAGATTTAATAGGAATGTATGTAAAGGAAGCTGCCTAAATGGCATCTTTCTCATTTGAAAAATAATTTTTAACACTCGTAGCTAAATTACAAGAATTTTTAAAGAAATTTAATAATTTAGTTGCGAGTGTTAATTTTTATTTATACCTTTGTGCTGTTACAAATGGAGAAAGACCGAGACGTCTAAAATTATAATTAGGTCGATTGAAAGGAGTAATAAGTAACTAAAGTCTAAAAAGTTACTTTAATTCATTTATTAATTTAAAAAATTTTTAAACATGGCAGAGTTTTTAACAATGGAAGATGCCGAAAACAAATTCGGTAAGAAAGGGAGAACAAATGCGGGCCTAACCCTAGGTATTATTGGTACAGCACTAGCTGCACTTGGTAATAACGGAGGTGGTTGTGGCTGTGGAAACAACGGTATTTTAGGTGGACTCTTCGGAGGAAACAATGGTTCTTGCTGCGCAATGCAACAAGCAGAACAGGCTAAAACGTTAGCAATGGTTCAAGGACAACAGGCAGATAATTTATCTTGGGCAAATAGAGTACAATCTATGCAAGATGATATCGAAGTTTATTCTTATCTAAACAGTAGGGATTTAGCTACTAACACAAGAATTGGAAATGAAGTACAGGTACTTACTAACCAAATCTGGAATGATAGAGTTCAAGACCTTAAGGATAAGAGCGGAATGTATGTTGATTTACTTACTAGAGACAACGCACAGAATCTAAGATTATGTGATGAACTTTATAAGAGAAGAGAACAAGACATTCAGGAAAAATCTGACATCTTTGAAAGACTTGGAACCAGAATCAGTGAATTAGAGAAGAAAGAAGCTGCTACATCAGCTGCATTACCTCTAATGTTCGAACTTGCAAAAGAAAAATCAGAAAGATATTCTGACGCTTGCTGCTGCAAGAGCGAGAAAGATTTACTTAAAACTGCTAGTGCTCTTCAAACTGAAGGTATGGCTGTAGCTAACAACTTACAAAGACAACTTGACCACAAAATTACTGGAGAATTAAAATATTCTTATAGTAACTTATGTGCTCCTGTTCCTAGTATAGCTCCTCTTTATTGTAGTCCGTTTACACAATATGGTACAGGCATGTACGCTGGTACAGCTGCTTCTAACTGGAATGCAGTGAATACAGCTATCAATGGCGCTTGTCCTACTTGTCAAGCACAATAAGATATTGAAAGGAGATTATGTAACAGTAGTCTCCTTTCTTTTTTTTATAACCTAAAATGCTCAAAATTATGACTACAAAAATAACTCCATTTGGAACCGAAGATAACGGAAGTCAAATATTAGAGTTTAATGTTTCTATACCTAAGGGAGCAAATACAAGTATAGCTCCTAACTCTACACTAACAGTAACACAAAGATTCGCAGAAGTTTATAATCAAGCAACCACTGGCGCTGCTTCTTATAGACAAGTCACTAAACTAGATGTGGTTCATAACCTACAATATGTTGATTGTAAGGGTACGCCAAAAGTTATCACAAACGTCACTTCAACTATTATCGACACTCCGGCAACTTCCGCTACTCCAGAAACTCTGACACCAGAGATTTTCAAAGTAGTTGATGTTTTAATTCCAAGAGGAAAGACAATAGTAACACAAGATTTAATTAACGATTCACCTACAACTACGTCACAGTTGGCTAATTGTGCATACTCAGTATTTGTAATACAAGTAGCTGCACCTACTCCAGCTCCTGCGCAGTAATTAATTAATTTATGACATGTTTGGCGATACTTTTAGTAACAATAGCTTGGGTGATTTACAGAAGACTTACTACCAACAACTCGAAACTCTAAACAGAATGCAACAGCAGCAACAAGCGACTAACACTTCAATATTAGAAGAGATTAATAAATCAGTCGGGATGCTTAATTCTGAAGAACAATCAGTATTGGCAAGTTCACACGATTATCAGTTGGCAAAACAAACCTATGAAGCTGGATTCATGGCTTACTTAGGAAATAAATTCGCTGGAGAATACGTAAGTAGTCCAGACGGAAAAATAGCTGCTGAAAATTTATTAAGTGCTATTAATAAGTCTAAGGAAAAAATCGCAATAGAATTAAAGAAAAAACAAGAAAAACTTGATACAATGCTTAATCTATTGGAAAATGACCCAGAAATAAAGAAGAGATATGATGAACTTATGTTAAATAAACAGTAATACTATGGTTAGTGACAAAGAAATATTAATGCAAGCTGCTGAGAAATATGCAAAGGATATCGCGAGTAATTTCTTCGGATTATCCACTATTCCAGTACAAACTGCTATCACCTATGTTGTAAGAAATTGGGTTGATAAACACAATACTCTAATTGATTTATTCGTTGATGTTGACGGAAATATAAATACGAAGATTCTAGGAGATGCTGCTAAGTCAGTATTGAGAGAAAACGACGGTTTCAAAATAGGAAAAGTAAAATTCACTGAAGCCGATGTAGATGATTTATTTAGTACTTTCAATGACATCAAGTCTAGAAATTCATAATATAGATACCATCGGCATTTATTTGTCGGTGGTATTTTTGTTTTAACATACTTAATAAATCATGGAAAACGTTAGAGTAGACTCTCTCTTAGGAAACAAAAAAGTAATAGTTGGAAATCCCTATTCTGACATTGTACTAGAAACTCTAGGTAAAGTATATATAAAGTCAGGGAGAAATTGTAAACTATTAGATGATGTTATAAAGGAATTAGCTACAATCACTGAAGAACCTCAGGAAGAAATATATGCTAAAACCATTATAGTGAATAGCATTGACAAGTTGGAGTCTCTCGATTATCCGGGAGATGGCTACTTAATTTACAATTCTCTAAATAAGTCTTTATATATCTCATATGAAGATAAATACATAGCTTTAATAGAATCTGTTACAGATACATCGGAAAGTTATGTAAAAAAGACAGGAGATTCAATGTCTGGACAATTAGAAATAACAGTGGATTCTTTTCCACCTCTTATTATCCATTCTAAAAAACTTGTAAGTAACCTCAATGCTAACTACCTTGAGAATTACTCTGCAAAAGACTTAGCAAAAAAGAAAGTTGATGAAGTAATCTCTGGAGACTGGACATTTACTGGAAGTAACATATCTAAAGCCAACTGGAGATTCTATAGAGATATAATAGTAGACGGAAGTATTACTTCTCCGTTCTTTTCATCTGGATTCTCTGGCTCTGGTTGGAGAATTGATGCACAAACAAATACACTAACTATTGATTACTTGGTGGTTAGGAAAGCTATGCAAGTATATGAAATGGTGGTCAATAAAATCACCGCAACTAACGGTTCTCTTTGGGTATCAAATGCAAGTAAAGTGGAGGATTATGTTCTAGCTTACGAAAATACTACAACAGAGTTCTTGATTGAATTTAACAAGGCATATCAAGACGCTTCTGGTGGAACTATTTTTACAGAACTTGATGACCTTGCTCGGTCACTACTTACATCCTTGCTATCCCAGCGGACTGATATTATCTTTACTGATAAAAATGTAAGGGCTTACATGGTTGGAGACACTTCGTGGCAATGTCCGTCTCTTTTGACCCATATTGTAGATGCTAAAGCATTAGTGGGTTCTGAACTATTTACTAATATAAATTTACTATGGGATAAGTCATTTCTTGATAGTATAAATATAGAAGACCCTCAAACTCCTGCAGCATTAGCTATTAACAATTCAGCACAAGGAATAGATTTATTTGCAGAATCTGGACCAGAATCTTATATGGAAATAGTATCTGCTGATAATAAAAGTATTATAAAGAAGCCATTATATTATGATTATTTTTATGGTACTGAAAACATATATGTAGTCGATTTTGATAAAGATGAAATTCCTGTGTTTAAACCAGGTGACATTGTAAGATGTCAAAAATGGGACAATCAAAATATTAAATATTACGATGGAATAGTACTGGCTCCTGTAGAATTACACTCTTTTGCTATACAATTAGCTAAATCTGTGTTTGATAAATATACTGAAATATCCTACGATGAAAAAGGAAACATATCAGAAATTACAGAGGAATATAATGATAGCTTATATGACAGAACTGATTGGCGTCCATTAGATGATGACCCTACTTGGGATGAGGAAGAAAGAAAGCTAGGTACAGTAAAAATAGGAGATAGCATAGTACAAGTTGGAAATATAAAACCTGATTCTGGAAGACAGAATGCAATATACCTAACTTCTTCTGACGACCAAGCACCATATATAAATATATTGTCAGATTTAAATAGACCTGACTACTCTGTACTTTATAAGATACCTAAGTATGATAAGGATGGAAATCCTATTACTAAGAAGGACGAAGATGGTAATTTTATAGAGTATGAATTCGAATACACGAAAACAACTAAAGTAAGATTGGGAAATCTTGGTGGAATTATAGACTATACATTTCCTGCTAATAGGCAACCTAGGGGATACGGACTCTATGGTCAGAATGTATATCTTACTGGAGAGTTTTATTTAAACAATGGACAATCTGTGGTAGATTTCTCACAAGACGGAGTATTTCTTAAATACAAAGAAGCTGGATTATCTATTGCTGATGACCCTAAAACAGGTGACCCTATAATCTCTTTGGAAGCTAACAAGGTATGGATTGGAGATTCCAAAGGACAAATCGGAACTTTGTTTAAAGTAGAAGATGGTAAAGCATATATAAACACTGACTTTATTAAAGCCCAAAAGATTGAGGTGCAGGAAATATGGAATTATTCTTTTGATGAAACTACATCTCAGCAAGTTGAATTACCACTATTTGAGGGAACTTATACTCCAGTTATGTATGAAAGTAGTATAGGAACTATGACTCCGGACCCTCCTTATGGAATGGCAGATTCATCAGCATGGACGGGAACAATATCTAAACATGACGAAAGTGGAGTATTTAAAGATTCATCATTATATCCAGGTTCAGCCTGCTTTATGGAGTCAGTGAACGGAGAACAAGTTCACATAATGACCCCAATATTATCTTTAAAAAATGGAACTTTAGACGGAAAATTGTCTTACTGTAACATTGGAGTAAATATGGGAGATTTCATTGGAGAAGGCATGGGTGAAATAAAGGTTACAGCTCATAGTGTAGATACAGGTGAATCTTGGGATGTTCCATTCAAAATGGCTAGTAGAGGAACCTTAGTCTACGAGTTAAGTGCAGTAGAAACCACCGCTGCTACTAATAATTTAATATTTGCTGTATCACTAATCCCAGCTTCAAAGGAAACTGTAAGAAGAATAATAGTAAACATATCAGTTAGTTATTACTACCACGAAGGAGCATTGAACTGGGCTTTATGGAAAGATGGGTCTGGTAGTTTAGCGAGAGAAAAAATCAACTGGAATAAAGATGGAGAACTTACTATAAATGGTGACTTTAGGTCTTCCAATGGCCAAACTACCATTTTAATGGGAAATAGTTCTAAATCAGCATATTTGAGTATGTTTTCTAATGCTACTGAAGAGCATCCATTATTATATATAAGATATAGAAATGTGGGTTCTGGAAATTCTGTAACTGTGGAAGTCGATAGTGAGTATACTCATGATGATATATATTATTCAAGAGCAAGATTAACTTGTGAAGGTTTAACTTTTGGATATACACAAAAAGGATATTTAGATTCTATTATTACATCAGGAATGGGATATGCCTATATATCAATGGATAAGTACAACGGATTCCAAGTGTCTAGTTCAAATTATAGCTTTGCTGCAGGTTCTGTGGTTCGAGGTGTTAGTATAACTATGGGAGGAAGAGCCTTTACTATTAGACCTGACGGAGGTGGAATTTGCTTCAATTGGGGTGCTTATCCTGGTCTGGGAGGTCATGCTTGGCCTACTAGTATAGACCAAGTTAGTGTTGGGGGAGTATATATTCATACTTCCGATGGAAGTTTACACGTAAGACAATCATGAAATTAAATGTAAAAGAACGAGTGGCAATATTACAAATGCTTCCAGAAACTGGAAGTCTTGTAGAAATGGTAGATATAATGGAAATTGTGAAAAAGGTAAGATTAGAGGAGGAAGAAAAGAACAACATAGAGTTTAAAGAAACTAAGAACTCTCTATCTTGGAACGCATTTAAAGATTTAGGAAAGGATATTGAATTTAAACATGAAGAAATATCTATTTTAAAAGCTGCTGTGAGAAGACTTGACGAAGAGAAAAGAATCAATGTATCCAATCTCGATATCTGCTTAAAAATAAATAGTTTATGAAAATTTTACTAGACAATGGTCACGGAGAGAATACTCCCGGAAAGAGAAGTCCAGATGGTAAACTTAGAGAATATCTCTACGCCAGAGAAATAGCTTCTATGGTTTATGATGAACTTTATAATAGAGATTATGATGTCGAACTTCTTGTTCCAGAGACAACTGATATTTCCCTTTCAGAAAGATGTAAACGAGCTAATAAGTTTGCTAAAGAATTAGGAAATAAAAATGTCTTGTTAGTGTCTATTCATTGTAATGCTGCTGGTAATGGCAGTGCATGGATGGGTGCTAAAGGATGGAGTGTCTTTGTTTCAAACAATGCTTCTACTAATAGCAAGTTACTAGCTGATTGTTTGTATGATGCAGCTGAACAGCAAAAACTTAGATTAAGAACCGAAAGACCTGGACAGAAATACTGGCAACAGAGCCTTGCTATATGCAGAGATACTAATTGCCCAGCGGTTTTAACAGAAAACTTGTTTCAAGATAATAAAGAAGATGTGGAATTTCTTCTTAGTAAGGAGGGAAAGGAAGCTATCGCTAAACTTCACGTAGACGGAATCATCAGATACATTTCCAAAATTTCATAGGTTAAAGTTATTAAAAAATGTAAAATTAGAAAATTTTAGTATTTCACTTTATGTGGAATAAAAAAATGACTATATTTGCAAATAACTTTAAAAGAATGATATATGGAAAAGGGAATTGAGGATTTAGACTTTAACGAAGAAGATTACGGTATAGCACAGGAACCGTCGAACCCTAATGGTTACGTACCAGATTATGAATCATTAGAGCAAGAGAAACCTTGGATGGGTGAGGAAACTCAACCACAGCCAGCAGAAGGTTCACAACAAGAACCTACGCAGACACAAGAACCAGTACAAGAAGATGATATTATTATTTCTATGCTTAAACAAGTAGGTATCAAAGACCCTTCAAAAATTAAATTTGAAAATGATGAAGGTGAAATTGAGGAAGTTTCTTGGGATTCGCTAACAGCGGAAGAAAAATTAAATATTCTAGCTCCAGAATCTCCAGACCCTAACTATGGTCTTGAAGAACCTGAAATTAACTTTATTAATTTATTACGTGATGCTGGGATTACTCCAGAGGAATATATAAATTACCAAAAGGAACAGGCTATTGAAGAATATAAACAAGCATTAGAAGGTAATCCGCAATATGAAGTTGAGAGGTTATCAGACGAAGACTTATATACTTTAGATTTACAGTCTAGAGTTCCAGATATGACTGACGAAGAAATAGCTGTAGCTTTAGAACATGAAAAATCTAATCCAGCACTTTTTGAAAAGAAAATGCAAGGAATTAGAGCGGAGTATAAGGCATTAGAAGATGAAAGAAGACAGAATGAAGAACTTCTCGACCAACAACAGAAACAAGAACAATTTGAAGCCTTCCAAGCTGACGTACTCGAAGCTATTGAGTCTTTAGATGAAGTTGGAGGTGTAAAATTAAATTTGGACCAAGATGACATGGAAGAAGTTGCAAACTTCATATTATCGCTAGATTCGGCAGGAGTTAGTTACTTAGGAAAAGCATTAGACGACCCACAAACTTTAGCGAGAATGGCTTGGTTTGCGTTGAAGGGAGACGAAGCTTTCGAGACTATCACTGATTATTATGATAAGGAGATAGCAAAAGAAAGACGTTCAGCCTACGAAGCTGGATATGAAGATGCAAAGAAAGGACTTCAACCAAAAGGTAATAAAAAACCTACTGTCGTAGTTGCTCCAAAACCTGCATCTGAACCTAAACCAGAGGACGGAAATCCTCATGAAAAAACAATTAATGATATAGATTTTTAATTAAAAAAGTATGATAGTAGCGAATTTTGTATCAAACAGACCGACTATGTCGGAAACTAGAACTTATGAAGATTTCTATAAGTTTCTAGGAACTAGGCCAACTAAATTAGGTGTTGTTTCAAGACTTTACCCAGAACTTACAGCTTCTTACCTAACAGAATCTCTAAGAAACATTTTCTACCAAGATGTTAAGTCTGGTAATAAATATCAAAGCATTGACTCAATGTACTTTGAATGGGAAGTTGAAACCAACTACATTAAGAGAGTTGAGTTTGCAGATGTACCAACAGAAGATGGAGCTAACGGCTCTGAAATTGTAATGGCTTTCAAAGAAAGATATTACGAAAAATATGACATCTTCAAGATTGATAAAACAATGCAGCAATGTATTGTAGTAAGCAGACCAGTTAGAAAAGCTGATAACTATTGGGAAGTAGTTGTTAGACTTATTGATAGTGACTATTCTAGCGTTCTTGATTTTAGTGGTTGCCAAGTAGGTGATACTACTAGATTCCAATCTAACGCAATGCCTGAAATGCACGAAGAAGGATATGTTAAATATCAATCTAACATTGAAAAACACAGAAACTTCATCACAACTCACAGATGTGACGACAGTTATTCTGCACTTTATGCAGCTCATGAAAACGTATTCATCAGTATTGCAGAAGGTAAAGACACTGGTAGCTTAAAAGAAACATTATATAAGATGGACAAGAAAGAAAAAGTTCTTCTTGATAACTTCTTATATGTAAGAAACAACGGTCTATTATTCAACAAATGTAATGTTGACGTAAACGGTAAGCCGACTATTGTTGACCCAGATACTCAAAGACCAATCTACATTGGTGACGGTATCATCCCACAAGTAGAAAGATTCGCATCTAAATATGCGTTCGCAAAACTTTCTATCGACGTATTCCAAACTGTAATTGCTACAATGAATGAAAAAGCAACTCAGCCAACTGGAAACAAATACGTATTTATTTGCAATGAAAGAATGTGGTTCTTAATCCAGAACGTTCTCGGAGATTTCTTAGCTAAATACAAAACTATTGGTACTTACCTATGGTCTAAAGCAGCTAACGATTACATCAAAGTTGGTGCTGCATTTGACAGCTATACATTCGGTGGAAACACTATCTCCTTCAAAGTTGATAGAACATTCTCTAGAGAATATGGTATGGAAAAAGCATATTGTCTATGCTTAGACCTAACTGCTGATTCTACTGGAAATGAACCTCCAATCCAAATGTTCACACTAAAAGGTGGAGACTTCATCACTAATAAATATCCAGGTGTAGGTGGATTAGACGGATTAAGTTCAGGAATTGTATCAAGTCCTGTTGCTGCTTCCAAGCTAATCAACTGGGGATATTCTGGTGTTGGTGTATTCAACCCATACAGAAGCTTCATCCTAAGAGAACTTTAATAAATAGTCAAGATATAGTAAGGGAGTTGAAATAGTACTCCCTTACATTTTTTATATATTATAAAACCTTATGAATTAATATGAGTACTGATAATGCTAACAAACTAATGCAAAGTCCTGCTGAAAATTTTATCATCCTTAGAAGTGTATATGGTAAAGTAGGCATGAAATATTATATCCAACCTAGTAAAGACCCAAGAACTGGACAGTATCCACCTTGTGTAAAACCTGTAAATAGTGTTGGAGACATGATTCTTTCAGACCCAGAGAGAAATAGTGGTAAAATCTTTATTAAAGAAACAGAAACTTTCGTTATTGAAGATGGTACTACATTCGACTTAAACAATCCTTATGATGCTGCTAAGTGGGAAGCAATTAAGAATTGTATTTTTATTGCCCAATCAAGAGATAGTAAAGACTCTAAAGGTGTAAACTTAATTGATGGTCCGGGTGTTAAAGGAACACTTCGTCCAAGACAAGGAATTGCTGAAATCTATATCGAAAGACCTGGATATGAAGCTGCTAAGAGAGTATCTAAGAAAAAGAAAATTCACGATGCTGGAACTTACATTCTTGACGACCCAAGAGGAGACGAAGGAAGAGTACAAATGGCAAGATTACTTGGAAAACACATGCGTAATGTTTCAAGTGCAGACGTTACTGACTTCTTACTAAGTATTGCTGAAAAAGACCCTGATAGAATCATTAACCTTTACACAGGAGATGATATTAATATCAGACTTCTATTTATGGATGCAAAAGACAAACACGTTATTATAGTTAAACAAAAACTATATATGTACGGAGATAGCGTTTGTTTGGGAGCTACTGATGATGCAGCTATTACTTGGATGAAAGACCCAAGAAATAGAAAAGTGCTCGAATTAATTAAGAAGGATACATATCCTGACTTATATGAAGACTTTGGTGAGGATGAAACTGGTGAAGATACAGCTCAGGAATTTACAGCTTTAACAGCACCTAAGACTCCTACAAACCAAAGAAATAAAATAACAAAATAATTCTACTATGACAGCAAGACAGGCATGGGAATACATGTTAATTGAGATTAATAAAGTTACCGCTGCTACTATGCTGATAGAGGATTTCAATCATCTGATTACTAGAGGTATATATCAATTTCTCAATAAGAGATATGTTATGTACGATATGAATCAGCAAACTTCTGATGATTTAAGGGTATTGAAGGCTTCGGCTATATTAACACCGGAGCTTCCATATTCTGATTTAGCTCTAGAAGGAGAAGACTTGGAAATGATTTCACAATTATGTGGAGCTTCTTATGAAGTAACTCTTCCAAGTGATTACTTTCACATGTTGGGATGTATTTGCCAATATGAGAATGTAAATCCTAAAAAAGGCTGTACAGGAAAATCCAAGTATGTTACATTTCCCGCAAGGAGATTAACCGCTGACATGGAACCCCAAATCATAAATAACTCTTACTTTAAGCCATCTTATAAGACTCCATATTACTATATAAACAACATTAATACTTCAACAGAAGTTCCAACTTATCCTTATAAAGACAATCGTGGGACTGATATGAATGGAACTTATAAAGTAACCTCACTTTTAGGAGATGCAGAAGGAGACAACAGCAATTTTCCTAGAACTATAACAATAGGAGGTGAGTCTGTAAGTACAGTTGATAGAGAAATTGCTGTTAGATATGGAAATGCTTCTACAGTAAGAATGGAAATAAAATGCGGACAGTCTACCGACTACGAACTTAGAAAGGTTCGAATAGACTACATTAAAGTGCCTCAAACGATTCTACTTACTAAAGAGCAACTAGACCTCACAGAGGACACTTCACAAATATTAGAATTTCCAGATTACATATGCTTAGAGATTCTCAAAGAGTTGGTTAATATTGTATTGGAGAACTCCGGTGACCCTAGAATACAAACATATAATCCAGTTAATCCGCCACTAGCACCTCCAACTCAGCTGCTGGCACAAACTAAAAAATAAATTAAAGTATGTTTCAATTTACGACAACAACCTTAATCAATGACGCTCTAGATTATACTACTAAATTACCAAGATGGGTTGCAAAAGACGAAACTCTTCAAATCAAAAGAGTTGGAACTTTCAAGAAAGCTAACGTCACTGCAATGTATAAAAGAGCGTATTCTGCTCCTGTTTTAGCAAAGGCTGTTTTAGATATGACTACTATTACTCAAGCATCTGGAGTATTCAGAATCGCTATGTATATTAGACTATCTGGAAATCAGAACTCTTACTATTCAAATGACTTTGTATTCAAAGGTAAACCTTTATACATTGAGTTTGAAAAGAAAACTGGGGATACAGCAGCTCAATTAGCAACTAAAGTTGCAAATCAAATTAAGAAATATCAACGTGCTTACGACTTCAAACATTTTAATGTTTCAGTAAGCGGTAATAACCTGATTATCGAAGCTGTTGACGAGTATCAAAGATTCACTAAAATGGATATTGAATACTTCGACCCAGATTTAAGAGAAATTGCATGTACTTGTGCAGAAGGTGCATTTGCTGTAATTGCATCTGCAAAAGAAGCTGGTGCAGAAGGATTTGATAGCAAAAACATCCTAACTCAGGGAAGAGAAGGATTTGGAACTTATCAAAACATCATTAAAGACCTTAGAATCCCTACTCTAGATGTAAGAAGATATGAAGCTCCGTTACAAGACGAAGTTCCTATCATCAATGGTAAGTATAGTCAATATACTATCTATTACAAAGTAGATAGAGGACTCATGGGTGGAGCTGCTGTTGGACAGCAAGTAGTATCTCAAACTACTCATGTATTCTATGTACATGATTCTGTAGCTGCTGAATTTGAAGCTGCATTAGCAACTTTAGGAACAGTAACAGAAGAAAAGAAACCTATCGTAATTACAGGTGGGGTTACAGATATTACTGACATGGTAAAAGCAGGAACTAAGAAAGAACTTACTCCAACTATTGATGGTGGAAGTACAGTAGCTTACGTTTCAGCTACAACAACAGCAGATTGGCTAACAGTTACTCCGGGAACTACTAAAGTAGGTTTCACAGGAACAAGTAATGATTCTGGTGCTGCAAGAAGTGCAAAAGCAACTGTAACAGTATCAGCTAAAAACGGAGTTAGTGCTTCTAAAGAAATCACTATTACTCAGTTAAATGCCTAATAACTAATCTTTATATTTAAAGGCGGCGTCCGTTAGAGGTCGTCGCCTTTATTTGTTTTAGCCTTATGATATACAACAAATTAGCATCAGCAATATATAATGATATAGTATCAGGTTTACGTGGAATGCATGGAACAGCTACTATGTCTATCGAACAATTAGAAGACGACATAATAGATGAAAGATTGCAGATAATTAAGGAATATTCACTAAAGGGAATTCTTCCAAAGAACGATTTACTCTTATCATTAAATTGTATAGATGTAGATTGTAAATCATTAGAAAGATGTAATTGTGGAACAACTGGAGAAACACCAGTAGCTCATTTTGAGATTCCACAGCTTCTTAATGACTATGGAGAATTAGCCATTGATTATATAGGTAGCACAGACAGGCTACTTCCATTTATATACTATACTTCCTCATCTGCATGGATGTATCATCAATACAGAAAAAGAGGAAGAAATAAACCCTACGTTTATATAGATGTAACTCCAAATGAAAATAATATGTACGATTGCTTCATCTTTAATGCTCCACTTATCAAGCAAGTAAGTGTTGTGGCAATCTTTAAAGACCCAAGACAGTTAGAGAACTTCGGCTGTTGTGATTTAGAAGGAATTGATAACTTTACATTTATTAATACGGAAATAAAGAAAAGATTAACGGAGAAGAAATTACGTTATTACAGACAATTGGCTGCTCCAATATTACCTAATGACCAAACACCTGCATAATGGTAAATTTTCATCAAGCAATGTTCCAAGCAAATTTATTATATGGAGTAGAAATGCTCCCTCAAGACTTTGAGGAATTTGGTTTAATAGCTTGGAACTTAATAGGAAACAAAAATGTAAGATTATATAGATACTGCACTAAGATAGAATGTCCAGATTATACAGTAGAACTTCCCTGTAATTGTGACATTATCGAAGCAGTTACTTATGCTTCAGAAGATTGGAAGTATGTGACTAACTATTCTCCTAATGGAGATTACACTTCCCAATTTGTAGAAAACTACATAGAAGGAAGAAAAATGTATGAAGACCCTTTATATATGAGTGGTAAATATGCGAAGTTTGAAAGAGTTGGAGATACTCTTTACTTTGATAAAAACTATGGAACTGTATATATTCTTTATAAAGGAGTTATACTAGATGATGAAGGTCTTCCTATGTTATCAGAAAAAGAAAGTTTAGCTATTGCAACATTTGTTGCTTATAGAAAGAAATATAAAGAAGGATTAATGACTAACAATGCAAATATCCTTCAGACAGCACAATTAATGCTACAAGATTGGCTTAAGTATTGTGATGCTGCTAGAGTTCCAGAATATCTAAATCAAAATGAAATGAATGATATACTGGATGCTAAAACAAACTGGAATAGAAAAAGACACAATTTCTCATATAAACCTGTTTAACAATTATGAACTATGCTACTGGATGTGCGTTCAACATGGACGAAATGTTTATGAATTTTCCATACGACAAATTGGAAATGTCATGTGAAGATTGTAAGAAAATAAATAAAGACCCCCACAGGGATGTATTAGTAAAGAAAATATTTAGAGAGTGTGTAAAGGAAGTATTAAATGACATTGTTGATAATAATGTTACTTTTATACTTCCTACACATGGAAGATTTGCAGAAATGCATGTTAAAAGAACATACGGAGAAGACTTTAAAAGGGCAAGAAGAAGCGGTAAATGGAGAGATGTTGATTTTTTATCATCTGGATTCTCTGGAAACGAAATAGTTCTCAATATAAAAAGTGGAAACTTTATAAAGTCTAAGACTGTGTATGTTGATAAAAATATAAAGAACAAGATTACAGAGAATACTAATAAAGGTAAACAATACTGTTAAATTATGCAACTGAAAGAAATTAAAGATTACTACGAATCACTTTGTGAAAAGTTTCCAGATGTTCCAGAAAAGGACATTAAAAGAATTTTGAACTATGGTTGGAAATCACTATATTTGCATAATCTTTACGGTGGAGATACTTTAATAACTGATGATTCGTTGTGGTGCTATATAGGAACACTTAGAAGGGATTCTGTAAAACACTTTGAATACTACATCAAGAAATTAACTGTAAAGCTGCGGGTTCTCTACAAGCGCAAGAATATACAATGGGATGGATATTACTATTTCGCACTTACTGATTCTCAATATGAAGATTTTCTCAAACAACACAATACCAAAGGAAGGAAAAAGAAAATATTTAACTATGGGAATCAAATTCTCTATCAGATACTCGATGAGTGCAAGATAAGAGAATATAACAGAAGGTATATATTCAGAGTTCCCTTTATTACTCTTGTAGGAAATGTTGCTTATAGGGAAAACTTCACATCTAAGGATGCAGAGTTAATTATAACTAGAGAACCATTAAAATTTAAAGATATATTAACATACAATAATAATTATGAATTTTTGTAAGCATGAGTAAACAGGAAACAGTTAATACGTTTGATGGTGGTCTTGTAATGGACTTAAATCCTATGACTACACCCAACAATGTTGTAACTGACTGCCTTAATTCTACTATGATTACCTATGATGGGAATGAATTTATTCTACAAAATGACATGGGTAATGGAAGAGTGGAAACTGCCAAATTGGATGCAGGATATATTCCCGTAGGTATTAAAGAATATGGAGGAATTATATATGTTGCATCTGTAAATCCTCTTACTAATAAATGCCAACTTGGCTCATTTCCTTCTCCAGAAAGAAATTTCACTACTGATGAAATATCTAAAAGTCCTATAGTTTTACAAACATCAGACTTCTTCACTAAAGGTCTGAATACAATGTATGTAAGAAAGGAATTACTAGACGGAGAAGATAATAAGTTAAGACCTGGAGATAAATTTATTATAGGAAGTACTGGAATCAATGACAGTTTAAACAACATACTATCAGATTATAAAACAAAGGGAAAAAGAATATTAAGACTTTATTTGGCTATACTGGACGATGATAATAACATATCCTATATAGAAGATGAAGTAAATAGTGTGGATGGATATTGGATATATCCTCTTACAGGAAATGAGGTGGATGATGCAGAATTACTTGCAGGACAAAATCCAAAATATCCATATAACGTATATAAAAATAAGGTATCAGGAAAACTTCTTTTAATTGCCGAACTTGAAACTCCAAAGACTTTTAATACATCAGTCGATGTTTATAAGGTTGAGGACAATAAAGTTAGTATGGTTGTTCCTATATCTTGGGATGAAGACGAGGAAGAAAAAGCTAAACTTCTTGGAGTTAAAGTAGAATGTGAACATGAAGGAGAAGAAAGTCTTACAAGATTTGTCGACTTCAATGGTGCAAACTACGAATTTAAAATAGAAGATTTAATAAAGGATGATAAGTTATTTACTTATGCGTTTACTCCCTATACTTCATTCGGAACAATAGATTATCTTTCCAAAAGAGGTTCAATGAATCTTAGCTATATAGGAACTGGAAAGATAGATTTAGTTGAGTGGAGATATTATGTAGACCAAAACTCCATTTCGATTTCGTGGGGTCTTGAAGCATATCCGAGATATGGATATCAAATCACAGAAGTGAATATGGACTTTCGTGATGTTACCGACCCTAGTACAGAAAATATCTATAGAACAAGACAAAGAAGGTCATACAATGGAAACTTTACAGAGTATATAACATTTGATGAATCTAATGTATACTTTGATAATTCTCATATGTCTCTTAAGAAAGGAAAACTATATGTAGTTAGAATAGAAGCTGTAAGTAGTAATACTTTAGACCCAACTAATAAAATATCTAATATTACATATAGACTAATGTACACTTCAAGTACATTCAATGAATCGTTTATTGCAAATCAAGTTGATGATTTCTCTTCCTTAGAGGTTAAGTGCGATTTGGATATCTCAGTAAACCAAAAAATAGGAAAAAGGACATCAAGTTCTGTTACTCTCTCTACAGATTTAGTGAAGGATTCTGGAGAAACTACTCCAAAGGATTTGATGTCATATATTTATACTTCATTTACAGAACATCAAGAAATTAAAGCAATTCCAATTCTTAAGAAGAACAGTGATAAAAATTTCTTTATCGGAGATATTGGAGAATCTGATGTAGCCCTCGACATTACTGTTACATCTAAAGGAATTGATGTTACTGACTATGAACCTAAATTAGTAGGCTCTACTGGATTGGAAGATTATTATAATTCAATTCTTCCAAATGTTGGAGAAGGAACTGTTACTGATAGTAGTAGCATAACTCGTAATGATTTGTTACAAGATGATTCAATGAAATTTGAAGTTGTAGGAAGTGCAAAAGATGGAACATGGGTAGGAACACTCAAGGGTTCTAATGTGAAAAAAATAACTAGTGATTTAAAATATACTAGAGAATCTGGAAGTGTTAGGCGGATTGCTCCTTACATGGACTTAGAAAATTTCAGACAATCAGACATTGGTGCATTATTTGGACATGAAATTAGTATTCCTACTGCTGCGTCTCCTCACTTCCACTTCAATAAAATGATTGCAATGATTTCTGGTAGAAAAAAGAAAAGTAGTTCTCAAAGATATCGCTCTGGAGTGGCTACATATAGTAGTGGTTGGTCTTTAACTGACGTTACTTCAGGTAAAGATACTCACTATGCAGGAGACTTACTAGACAACACAGGATTTACCAACGATTTCTACGCTTGTATGAATAATGGTTATTCTGGAAGACCAATCTTTGCAGTTCTTAGAGGATGTGGTAGAGACGAAGACGGTAATGGTCGTTTGAAGGTATTAAATAACTATAATCTAAGTTGGCCTTATCCTATGGACGGAAATCTATGGAGACAATACCAAGAACCCGATTATGGTGGATGGGACTTAGATTGTAATAGATGGTCATTTATTCTTTGGAAAACCACTGACTCTGACAAATATGTAGCTTTAAATGCTTGTATGTGTATAGATAATTGGGACGGAAGAGGAGGTACATATTTACTTGATAAATTAATGCTATTCCTGTCTCAACTATATGTTGCCCAAGATAGAGAATATTCATCAGAAAAATATATTCCAGATAATATCTATTATCAGAATAATTTTAAATCAGCATATAGATATACAATCAATGCTGAACCTAGTGGAACAGAAGATACTAAAGTATTAAATATTATTAGTAAAGGAAAAAGAATTGATGCCGACGCAATTAATAGTATAATTACTGATTTCAATGATGTTGCTTCTGAAAAGGTCATTGTGGCAGGGCTTCCTTCTTTAAATAATATCAACTATATTGTAGGATTAGACAGACTGATTTCTCAAGACTATTCTACAACAGTTACTACTCCAAGCGCAGACTCTTTATTAATAAGATACACTACTGCCGGAGAAGGTGGCTTTACAGGTCTTGGAGCTGTTAGCCCTAATGGAGATATTTATGAAGCTACATTAAATGGAGAACCTTTTTCAGAAGGAAGGATTTATTGGATGGATAGAACTGCCGGAAAACAAGGATTCTACAGTATTCAAGAAAAGCCTTTTACTCTTTATAGAGATTCATTCTCTGTAGGTAGTAATACTGGTAAAATTACTGTTAATAGAACTAGTACAGTAGATGTAGCATCTAATAATTATTCATCCTTAGGAAACATTCTAACTTTACAAAGTACAGAAACTGGAAAACCAAATATATTAGTTAATCGAGCATCATTAGGAGTAGCTGGAGCTACAAGAAGAATTTCTAGTTATAATAATGATGATTGGTTTAATATATATCAAATAAAAATAAGTAGTGACTTAGCTATTTGCGGATGAAGATAACATATAACAATACAGAGGTAACTGAATTTACTAAGCAATTTGAGCTTGCTGATTTCCGTTTAGATTTTCAGTTATCTCTTAAAAAAATCAATACAAAGGGTAGAATAGTCTATGAATATAATCCGTTTAGAAACTACAGACTTCCTGATGGAACTCTAAATGATTTTGATACGGAAGAACTTGGATTTGATATTAATAATCCAGTATCCATAATTACTCAACCTTCGTATGACGGTTCTGTCAATCTAATATTGAATGACAATAAGAACATTCCGAGATTAATAAACTCAAGATTCTCTGTACGAGAATTAAATACATATGAAGTAGTTGATAGGTCTGGAAGTAATGATACTAACATTTACGACCAAGGAGAACAATTCAATATTGACACTTCTCTTTATAAAAGAACTGCAGCTATTCCTAAGCTAGATTTTGGTGGAGTATTTCCAGGCGGAGATTTAGATGTCGGAAATTATGTATTTTATTTTAAATTCTCTGATGCAGATGGAAACGAAACAGATTTTGTGGCTGAGTCAGGAATTGTATCTGTATTTATTGGCACTTCCCCACAATCTATTAGAAGTGGACTGAGAAATGAAAACAGTCATAAATACACCCAGTTTGTTCTTAGAAATATTGATTCTGCATATAACTATGTGACTGTTTACTATACTAAAAGTACTTCTGATGCAAACCAGTCAGAGGTTACATCAGCACATAAGATTGATAAGAAATATCTTATTAGAGGTGATGCTTCTGTAATTCTTATTAATGGAAGTGAAAACACTATTGATATTTCGCTTGATGAAATTAATATGCAGTATAATATCGTAGATAGAGTTAAAGCTCAAGCTACTTGTCAAAATATGCTGTTCTTAGGAAATGTAAATAAACCTAAAATAGATTATACTGAATTAGCTGACTTATCTTTAAGATTTACTCCATATCTTAACACTTCTAAGAAGATAGAAGATGTAGGAACATCTTACGATACTGCCGCTGGATACTATAATCCTAACAATATATATCATTTCTTAGGATATTGGCCAAATGAAATTTATAGACTTGGCATAGTATATATTCTTAAAGATAATTCACTATCTCCTGTATTTAACATAAGAGGTAGGGATGAAATTCCTACATATACAAGTGGAATTTACACTGATACTCCCTTATATGATGCCCAAGGAAAGAGAAACTATATTTCAATAAATGAAAGTGATTACACTATTTCATCTAATGGTTATATAGAAAACTCAATGGGGGTTTGTAGATTTATAAATGAATCTGATACTAATACTGATAAGATAGCTTATGGTATAGATATTAGAATTATGCAGGAATCTAATGAGGTAATGGAAGAATTGAAGAAGTACATTAAAGGATTCTTCCTTGTAAGACAGAAAAGAATACCTACTGTACTTTGTCAGGCACTTACTATCGGATTGGACAGACAAAGCCATGTACCTACCGTTCCAGTTAATTTGGAAAAGGTAACCAATAGAAGTCTTACTGCCGAAGAAAAACAAGAAAATTTTATCTTAGAAAGGTTTGTGAATGATGATAGGACTTTAGATAGTGACTTTGTATCTAGGCTTTATAAAATGAAGAAGTCTGGAATATTGCAGAAGGCAGCTATCTGTCCAGAGTATGAATTAAGAGCACCCTATTTTAATCAACTATTTACAGGAGAAGATTTCCCTGTTGGGGAAGCAGATTGTCAACCAACGGAAGAATATTTCGACTGTGAGTATATAAATAACCGACATTTATATATACCTGCATATAAGAGCAACATAGGAGAATCCAAAAATCTATCTCATAAGGTTAACATTATAGCAGTAGGTGATGATGTAGAACTTGTATCCAATGGAAATCAAAAATTCTCTTCAAGAGCTGGTTCTGCAGAAGAAGCATATAAATTTGAATATGCATATAAAGAAAATAAAGTTAAAACTGCATCTAATCTAATAAGAGGAGCCTATGGCCCGTACCTCGGAATAGACAATTTCGAGAGAGTCATGAAGCTAATAAATATCTATATTCCAGAATATGATGTAGGTAAAAATAAAACATATTTTGATGTAAGGTATAGCGATAAATCTTCTTACTATGCTATTAGTGATAGGATTGATATTGAAGAATTTAATAGTTCTGTAACTTGCTATAGAGGTGATTGTTACATTTGCCAATATACTCACAGAATGAATAGAAACTTCCAAGACCCATCAGCTCCTACTAATGATGAAATTGTTGACATTAATACTTGGAAGAATAATTATGATGTTAATAATAGTGAAACAAACGCCAAGATAAATCGAGGAGATGTTAATGCTATTCAACTAGGACACTGGGTTACATTTAAGGTAAGGTCAAGTATTAACTTAAGTATTAGAGACTTAGATTATTCTTACCCAACAGAAGAGGGATTGGTCGGACATCCAAGAGTATTCTATCCTTTATATGCTCAAAACGTAGAGGGCTCATACAAAACTCCTGAATCTTTTGTAACAAATGCGGGAATAAGTTCAACAACATCTGATAAATATTACTTTGAGTTGCCCAATGTTCCTTATATAAAGAATAATTATGAAACTAGGATTCTATATTCTAATATACATGTAACAGATGCATTTAAGAATGGATTTAGAGAATTTAAGTTCACTAACTACAGAGATTATCCAAAAACTTATGGTTCAATTATAAAAATGATTGAGTTGTTTGGTAATATCCTATGCGTTTTTGAACATGGTGTTGCTCTAATTCCAGTAAACGAAAGAGTAGAATCGGGAGATGGCATAGGTGGAAACGTCTTCATAAACACCTCTAATGTGCTGCCAGAGAACCCAAGAGTACTGTCGGATACATTCGGTACCCAGTGGCCGGAAAGTGTCATCAAGACCCCATATTTCGTTTATGGAGTAGATACAGTAGGAAAGAAAGTTTGGAGGACTAATGGGCAGGAATTCGAGATAATCTCGGATTTCAAAATACAACAATTCTTAAATGAGAATATTACCCTTACAGAAAGAGAACTCACTCCAATAATTGGAATTAGAAATGTGAAAACTCACTACAATAGATTCAAACAAGATGTAATGTTTACATTCTACGATAATCTTTATGGATTTGAAGAGAAAGTTTGGAATATTTGTTATAATGAGATTCTACAAAAGTGGATGACATTCTATTCATGGGTTCCATCATATTCTGAAAACATAGATAATATGTATTTCAGTTTTGATAGAAACACTTCCAAACAGGCAGCTAAGATGTGGGCATCTATGCATGGAGAATATATTTATACAGACACATTCTTAATCGAAGATGATAGTCCTGTAAGGTTGTTCTTTAGAGAAGATAAGAAACCTTCAACGTTTGAGTTAACTGTTAACTTCAGTATTGAGAGAGATAATCTAGGAAATTATAAACGCTTTATCTTAGATGGGGACACAATTAAATACAATACTACAGATTATGGAAAACCTGATGGAATTTACTTATTAAACGTAAGAGCTAATTTGGAATATCCTACTGGAGGTTCTCCTGCAATACAGGAATATATAGATTCTTATAAGAGTTACGCCACCGTCAATGCTGGATACTATGATTTAGTTATAGCTTTATGTACTAAAGAATATAGAGACCATTTAACTACTTCATTTTGGAAACACGGAACAGCAGGAATAATTGATATTTCTGACCCGTTAAAGCCATGTATGTGGTATGGTAAACAACATCCATTTGAATTTGAAGTTGTAGTATTAGATAACCCATCGGTTCATAAATTATTTGAGAACCTAGTAGTATTATCAAATAATGTTGCCCCAGAGTCATTCCATTATGAGATAACTGGAGATGTTTATGATTTCGCTGATGATAAGAAGAACATGTATTTCAGACAGGAAGCTACTAAGAACTTATATCAATATAATGGTTCAGATATTTTATTTAATAAGAATTACTTAAAAATAAAACCTGAACAAAGAGACATATTAGGCTCTAAATCTTTATATAAAGAAAGGTCTACAATGTTCCCGTTATATTATACAAGAGTAGATACTGTTAATGAGATAGAGGATTATTATCAAGCAGTAACAGCTCCCAATAAAGATTATCAAAGCTTATCAGGTTCTGAAATAGTATATGATGAAAAAACAAATACATTTAAGATACTTACTCACGTTAAGGGATGTCCATTTAAAGGAATGTATAAGCAGAGATGTAAAGAGTCTGACCCAGGAGCTATAATTGATGATTCAGTTCCATATCCATATATATGGGCACAGTATGGAAGACTTAGAGGAAACATGGACTTTATTGAAGATAATTGGTACATACAAATTCCTCCAATAAATTTCTATCAGAAAAATGAATTACAATGGAAGGTTGGAAAAGAAGGAGCTTGGTATCCACCTCTTAATTTAGTAAATAATCCTTTACCAAGTGACATGCCAATCTTAGAAATAAAGGATAAGAATGACATTCCAGAAGACCTAGTTAGATTAGGTTACGATGTCAATGCTGATTCTTTCGACACAACTAAATGGGAGACCATTAGTAATCATAGAAAAGAATCTAAGATAAAGGATAAAGTTATGAAGGTAAAAATTAGATATACTGGTGATGAGTTAGTGTATATAACTGCATTAAAAACAATATATAATATAAGTTACGCATGAGAAAATATGATATAGGAGGATTAACAGTAATGCCACCATTGCCAGCAATTAATCCTCCACAATTTAGTATAACTAATAAGATAGGGCCCTCAAAACTTCCTTCTATGGATTTCTCCTCTACTACTAAATCTAGTGGGGGAGGATTCTTCAAAAGAATGGGTGGTATGGGTTCTCTAGGTAACATGGCTAGCACAGTAAGTAGTTTAATTCCTCAAACAGAACAATCTGGGCTTACTACTGGGCTTAATGCCGGTTATGATGCAGCTGCCAATGAAGTCAGTGCCATTCCTGGAGTTGGAACAATTATTGGTGGAGCAATGAAGATAGGGGGAATGTTATCAGACGGATTAACTGCTCTTGGAGTAGGAACTGACCAAATGACTACCACTGATAAAATTCTAGATAGTAAATTCATGAAATTAACTCCAATAGGTCTTATTAATTCCTTTGGAGCTAAGAAAGCAGATACTATCAATAAAGATAATGAAACTTTCGAACAAGTTGGAAGCTCATATACTGGAACAGAAGGACAAGTTGATGATGCTACTAAGAAGAGTGGGAAAAAATATGGGCTGTTGAGTGGCAGGGGAAGAAAGAAGGCTAATGCCGAAATTGCAGAAGCCAAAAGAAAACAAAATATAGTTGCAGGTATAGCGGATGAAGCTAGCGATGCGTTTGCAAACCAAAGAGGCTCAATGGATATGCTAAACACAAGAAATTTATTAAATATGAGTGGTGGATATAGACAGAGAGGTTCTTATATCGGAAGAAATGGATTAAAACTTCCATCTGCTGAAGAAATGCAAAGAGCTGTTGAGACTGTTGCAAGAATTAGACAGCAAAAGAAAGAAGCTCCTAAAACTATAGAAGAGTTTAAAGAAGGAGGAAAAATGAATGTAATTCCAGAGGGAGCTTTACATGCTCATAAACACCACATGGATGTTGATGGAATTACGCCTAAAGGAATTGCAGTAGTAACTCAAGAAGAAGGCGGAGTAGTTCAGCACGCAGAAATTGAAAGGAATGAAATTATCTTTACTAAAGAGGTAACAGAAGAATTAGAACGTCTTTATAAAGATGGTAGTGATGAAGCTGCAATACAAGCTGGAAAATTAATTGCAAAACAAATAATTGAAAATACTCAAGATAACACAGGATTAATCTCGGAGGTACAGGTATGAAAATAGAAATAGGAGATAAAGAATATAACGTAGAGGTTGCAAGAACCGAAGAAGAAAAGATTAAAGGTTTGCAAGAAAAGGAATCTTTAGGAGAAAATGAGGGAATGTTATTTATATATGACGAACCCCAAGAATTAGCCTTTTGGATGAAAGATACTGCAATTCCTTTAGATATAGTATTTATTGATGAAGATGGGGAAGTAATCTCTGTTCAACAAGGTCAGCCCTACGATGAAACTTTATTAGAAGAAGATGGAGTTATGTATGTTCTCGAGGTTAATCAAAACTCTGGTATTCAACCTGGAGATGAACTTGATATAGAAGAGGACGATGATGACAAACAGCCAGTTATGAAAGTGCTAGCTCCAGACGGTTCCACCCAAATGGAACTTGAAGGTGGAGAGAGAATTTTTAGTAGAAAAAATACTAAAACACTTATCAAAATGGCCAAACGAGCATATTCTTCGGAATTAGATAAGGATTATAAAGCCTTAGGAAAGAAGGTTTTTAAATACTTACATATACAGGACACAAATACTCCAGAATACGTAGATACTCCAAAGAGTAAAGAAGATTAATTATTTTAAATGAACTAAATGTATAAATACTAAATTAATGGATTATTATTTTGATATGTCCATAAATATTGCTAATTTTGTCAAGTATTTAAGTATTTAACGTTAAAACTAAAGAATTATGAAATTAGAACCTAAAGTAAAGAAATTTCAGGAAGGCGGAGCAGCTCCAGCACCTGCTGCTGAACCAATGCCAGCTGAACAAGGTGCAGCACCAGAACAAGGTGGAGGAGAAGGCGACCCATTGATGCAATTAGCTCAAATGGCTGCAGAAGCACTACAAAGTGGTGATTGTAATACAGCTCTAGCTGTATGTGAAGGATTTATGCGACTCGTTCAAGAAGCATCACAAGGACAAGGCGGAGAAGCAGCTCCTCAAGGTGAACCCGTCTATAAAAGAGGTGGAACCTTAGTCAGAAGAGTATAAGAGTAGAAGTTAGAAAGGAGTGTACAAGATTTATGTATGCTCCTTTTTTATTATAAATGTAAAACACATGTCACAGGCGATTAAAAAATTATCAAACGGTGGAGGTGTCTCACAAACTGAACAGAAACCAAAAGAAGAAACTCCTCAAGTAAGAACATTTAAACTTGGAGAGAGAGAAATTGAAACAGGCTCTTTATTAAGAAATGCTGACTCAAATTTAGAATCATACCTTGAAAGTACAGGTTGGAGTTCTAAAAAGAAGAACGCTTTCAGAGAAACTTATGGTAAATACCTGCAAGGAATTAACTCTGGAACAATCTCTTCTAGAGATGTAGGAAGAAATTGGATTGACTCCACTGGACAATTAACAAATACTTCCGGAAAGGGATTCGATGCTAATGGAGCCGTGGCACATTACCTGGACTCAATAGCAGATGCTATTCCAGATTATGTAAAAGAAGAGAAAGTTCAACCTACTGTTACTAAGAAATCACTTAATTTTAGTGCAGGACTAAATAAGTCACTGCTTGATAAATTCTTCGGAGGAAATAGATACAATCAATCAGTTTGGTATAGTAGAGACGCTTTAGATGAAACTACGAAGAAAAGAGGGATAACCAATAGATTAAAAGATTTTTCAAGTCAATTTAACTCTTACGCTGATTCATTATTAAATGACCCTGAGTTTGATACTAAGTATGATTTATCAAATACAGCCTTTAAGAACAAGGATGAGTTTAGAAACAAAATAGAACAGGCTAAAGCAGCTCTGTCTAATGATAAATTCGGAGATGATGATTGGAGAGCTTTGGCAGAACTTGGAATAGACCCAGAAGGTTACAGAGGTTGGTTTGGAGATGTTGATGATGCAACAGCACAGCAACAAGCAGTAAAGAAAGATAATTATAAAGGAACTCCACTAGAGGATTTATCTAAAGCAAATACTAAACTTACAGATGCTGGATTCTTGGCTAGAACTGATGAAAAAGGTAACATATTTTATTTAAATCCAGACGGTACAGAAATTAAGAATGGAGTTATTGGAGAAGAATTTAACCCCAAGACCGATTCTTTAGCAGGTTGGTTTAGAGTAAATGGAAACATTTATAACCCAAGCGAATATGCTAATTGGAGTCCAGAAGTAAAGAACGCTTATAATATTATCCTTAATCAACAGGATGATAAAAACATATATGATGACCCTGTTTACGGAGAACTTAAAGATAAATACGGATATTCTCATGTAGCAGATGCTTCTCTATTCTTCGATAATTTCAATGGAGAATTAGTAAAAGCATATACAAGACCTACTGTTGAGAATCCTGCTGGTTCTAAATCTCAATACTTCCTTAATAAGAATGGTAAGTTTACTCCAGTAAATGTTACCTATAATGATATTTTGGGAGAATGGGTTGCCAATGATAATGGCACAACCATTAGATTAGGAAAACAAAGAGAAGCCGGTACACAACCAATTTCTGGAAGTGATGCAAAAGTAGGATTTAATAAAGTAAGACAATTTACCTTTAGTGGTAAAGATGCCTATACACAAGACAATATCTTAGGTTTATTAAGAAGACTTGGAGATAATCCTAATCTTGCCAATGATGCAAGATATAGAAGTTTTATTCAAGGACTTTTCTTACCCGGTTTATTAGATTCAATGAAATCAGAAGAGGGAATACCCCTAACTGACCTTATTAAAGAGGGAAGAATTGACTTTAGACTACTTCCAAATGAGACTAAGAGAGGATTAAGAATCCTTAGAGATAGTCAGGGTAGAGTTACTAACCTTACATTTGACACAGGAGATGGGCCTCACAGTTCAGGTTCTCCATTAGGTGGAACAGGTTGGAAAGGATTTAAACCTATCAAAACAGACTATAATGCATCTCCCTTAAAAAGGAAAGAGGGAGGAATCATTAAAGCACAATGGGGAGTAAGTACTGATTACATAGTGGACAGACGTAAACCCGCAGTAGAGCTTAATGAAGAAGAAAAGAAATTAAATAAGAAAGCTACTGATAGTTATGATAAAACCCAATCAATAAAGTTTGATAATAAAGACTTGACTGACGCAGGTGGTATTATTAAAACTTCTGATAGGGTAAAAATGGGGGCAGCTATGGCTGACCTATTAAGTGCAGGACTTGGGTTTGTTCCAGGAGCTAACATTGCTTCCGCGGGTATTGGAGCCGCTAGTTCACTTGCTGAATTTGGTGCTGATGTTTCTGATGGACTCGAATGGGGAGATGTAGGAAATCTGGCTCTTAACTTGGGAATGGATGCAGTGTCATTAATTCCTGCAATGAAGAGTATTAAAGCAGTTAAAGCTATGGGCAAATTAGCTAAGTTTGTTCCACTTATAGCAACAGCTATTGGAGCAAGTACATTATTTAATGACCAAGAAAGAGAATCTCTTACATCATCATTAAAGAAAGTAACTAGTGGTAATGTAAAGGATTTAAGTACTGACGACTTTAAAAATCTGGCAACCATTTCAAGAGTTGTACTAGGTGGTAAAAACTTCCTAAAATCTCAAGACGGCAAAATAATGTCAAGACTTAGAGGAACGAAGAGAGCCCCATCTACTAAACAAGAAATATCTGTAGTTGTTAAAGGAAGAGAAAATCCTATTAAAGTTCAAGTAAATAATGCAGACATTGAAGGAAAGGATGCAAACTATATACAAGATTTAGCTAAAAAGAAAGCTAAGAAAATACTGGCCGACGAAGGCTTAGTAGAAAAGAATATTCCTGATGATGCTTTATCAGTAGAAACTAAAGGTACTGATAAGTGGTATAAAGGAAGTCTTTTAAATAAGAAGAGAGTTCCAACAAAGAAAGTGCCAGGATTTGAGTATTCTAAACCTAATTGGGCGCAGAGACATTTAGTTCCTCAATCTTCAGAAACCCCTAAGAACTTTGGACAATTCTGGGGAATGAGAGGTATCAATCCTAATGGAAGACTTGGTTGGCTATCTGATACTCATTGGCTCGAAAAAGGCTCTACTGGACGTTATCTACGGCCAAATAAAGAGGAACCTATTGAAACTGTCAGAGGAGATAAATTTAAATTTACCACTCCAGTAAGTTCCAGAACTAAACAACATAGTAAGTTATATCAAGATAGTAAAAGAATATACAATAAAAGACAAGCCGATAAATATATAAATTCAGTTGAAGACAATTATATGGAACCTTGGTTCAATCCAGGAAGATTCAAGCAAGGTGGAATTATTAAAGCTTCAAATGGAGATAAATTAAAGATTTCCAATGTAGTTAGTAATGCTGATTGGGGAACTGATATTTATGGAACAGAAGGATTTAATAACTGGTTAAATAGTTATAATCTAAAAAACTATCAAGACTTTAATAACTTACAGAAATCTTATCATGGAAATCTTACTGCTTCTGGCTATAAACCTGGAACTTCTCCAGTAAGTTATAATCAAGGAGTTTATGATAGACAAACTACCTTTAATAAAGTAGCTCCTGGAGTTAATGCAGTTATTGAAGGTCTTGCTAAAACTGGCAAGATTACGAGAGCCGGAGTATCAGGAGACAATGCAACAAGTAACTTTACTGATGGTTATTTTGGAGGACAAGAATATTTAAGACATGGTGGAATGAGAGGAGTTACCTCTGATGAGCAACTTAAAGCTATAAATGCTTTAGCAAATAAGAAAGGTCTTGAATATTACATTGATGATGCAACTGGTATGGCTATGTTAAGACCTAGTACTACTTTACAGACTCCAATTGCTCCTAAGTTCAATACCCAAACTATTGATACATCCAAAGCTGTTATAAATCCTAATACTGGAAAAGTAAGTGGACTTCCTAATATTGGAGGAGCAGCTCCTACGAGAGCTAATCCCTCTGAAACAAGAGGAACTACATCAGGAGGTGGAATTAGACAAATCTTAGGTAACTTAGATCCAACTGCATTTATCCAAGCTGGAAGAATGATGGGAAATATTTGGAACAATAACAGAGTTGCAAAGAAAACCAAAGAAGGATTAAAACCATTATTACTTGATACTTATGAGACTCCAAGACAAATAGTAGGAGACTTAGCAACAAGACAGGCTTATAATGAAAGAGCAGCAAACTTAGAAAGTCTTGCAGCAAAACCAAGAACATCTGATGCTTCTTTACAATTGGCAGGAGAATTAGCAGCTAATTCACAAGCTAATCAAATGAGAGCAGAGGGGGCTTTAGCTGATAACGATATGATTCGTAGAACTGGTGAAGCAGCTTGGCAAAACAATGCAGAAGCAGTTGCAAGAAGAAATGAAGTTGCTAATAGAAATAGAGCTTCTATGCTAGGAATTGATAAAGCTAAGAAGGATATCGATGCAGCAAGAATGTCTGCAAATTGGACTTCTTTAGAAAACTTTATGAAGGAAAGAGAGTATAAGGCTACTATGGATAGAGACAGACAAAGACAATTTGACCTTAATGTTGGAATGAGTAACATTCAAGCAGGTACAGAAGCTAGACTTAAACCTCTTAGAGATTACTTAGAACAACAGAGTTTAAAAGGGGTTGATATTAGTACTCTTCCGCAATACAAACAATACTCTGACCTTATTAAGAGTCTAGGACGTGAAAATGTTCAAGCACAAAATCAATTATATTCAGATGTATATGGATTAAGAATGCCTAGAGGACGTTGGTCACCCATTATTAGAAAAAGAGGAGGACAATTAACTTATGCTGAACGTTCAAAACTTCAAGCACAAAAAGACACCTCTAAAGCTAAGACTGAAAACGCTAAACTCTTTCAAAAGAATATAGAAAAAACAATAGATACAAATATAAAAATGATTAATAATCTATCATCAGTATCTAAACAACTTATAATTAAGTCAATGACATGAAAGTAGAACCGATAGTAAAGATGCAGAGTGGGGGTGGTATGCCCCCATTCACTTATTATACACCACTTGGGATGCAAGATACTACAAATGTAGGTGCAGCAGAGCAACCTCAAGCTGTACAGCCAAGTACCAAAGAAGAGGGAATCACTGACAAGGATTTACTTAAAATGGTAGATAACATTGATGGATTACCAAGTGACACTAATGAGATAATTAAAAACTTAAGTTGGCTTTATAAACAAGACAATCTATTTAGTAAGGGGAAAATTAATTCTTCTTCAATATCTTCAAGATACCTTCAGGCATTAAGGCAAATTAAAAATGCTAACTTTAATAAAAAAGAATACGATTCTGCATTAGAAACTGTTAAAGCTAATGGGGGATTAAATGAGGTTGCTATTACAACTACTGGAAATGTGGTTGTTCAAGATACAGAGGGAGATATTAAACAAGTATCTACTGATGAGTATTTAAACAATAGAGATAAATACTTTGCTCTTAAAAATTCTGACTTGCTTTATATAAGAGCCCACTCTGATGAAATGGCTAATAAGAATGATATATTTAATACAGTTAGAAATGGTATTGGCATATCAGCTATTAACAAGATAATCCAAGGAGCAATGGGTAAGTTGGGAACTATGTCTATATCTAAAGAAGGTTACTCTTATAAAAAAGAGGGGAACATTATACAAGGTATGGAATATATAAACAACATTGTAAATGAAGGGGCTGACCTTTCAGGTATGGGCTTAGACGGAGTTTACAAAACTGGACTCTTAAATAAGAATCAATATCAGGCTGCAAAAGCAGCAGTTCAATATATTTACGATACATTAGACCCAAATGCTATTACTTTATTGGAGATTAAATCTGGAAATACGGAAAACCCTAAGAAAGGGGCACTAGATTTAATAACCCAACTAATAGCATCTCAATTAGATACTACTATTGAAACTACTCAAAACTATGAAGAAAAACTTACTGGAACCATTAGTGGTACTGGAGATGGTGGAAGTGGTTCGAGAAATGATTTAAAACAACTCGATGCAATTGTAAATGGGCAGTCTACTGTACAAAGAGATTATACTCTAAATCCACATTCTAACTATCAATATACTACAACGGCTAATTGGTGGGCAGAACCCCAAGATGTTAAAACAGGAGAAGGATTGGGAATGAACACTCTCGATACAATATTAAAAAGTGCAGGTTATGGTTCAGCAGTTTTACAGAACTCTGTTTACTTTGGTGACAATAAGGTAGACCCGACTCAATTTAATAAACTTGTATATGACCCATCAGAAGGAGTTGCACAAGTATGGTTACCTTATACTAATACACCAAATGGTGGAATTGCTCCCAATCTTGGAATTATTAGTATTATAGAAAAAGTTGAGGATGATTTAAGAAGAAAAGGTAATGTATCTGATGTAGAAAGAAGACAAGCTTATGAAGCAGCAGGAATAGGTCCATTTTGGGATGCTATGCAAAATCCACAATCTGCTTATGAAAGAGGATTACTAAGACCATTCATAGCAATGACAGGAGTTGCTTCTGATGATGAACAGAGTGGAATAGTAAACGAAAATGAGAGTGTTGATAAACTTAGCAGAGACGAAAGAAAACACTGGAAGGATGCTGCTATGAAAATTATAAATGACCCTGCCAGAAATGGTAATAAGAAAGGAGACTATGACTTCGATTCTTGGTGGGAATGGGAAATATTTGGAAATGTTTCAGATATGTATAGAGGAACTATTTATATGCCAATGTCTGGTGACTATGTGAGTTCAGCAGCTAAAACTGGTAATATTAATCTTCCTAAATCTACATTTGATGCTAACAGGCTAATTAGAGAGGGCCAAATTGCTAACAACAGAAGACCTCTAGTAAAAACAAATTTTGATTAGAATATGGAAAATGTACAACAAAACGATTGGTTTGCAACGATACTATACAATCCAGACAAAGACTTTAAAAACTTTAAAGAAGCTGGATTAGATGCAGCTAATACAGGTTTAAAAGATAGAGAATCATATAAAGATATACAGGCAGTGCAAGACCAATTCAAAGATGCTGAAGGTAATTTTGATGAAAAATTATACAATCAGTTCTATGATAGTGCTGTAAGAACATATAATACTTTTGTGCAAGGAAACATTGAAGATACATTCCTTCGTAATATGGTTAAAAGCCCGTTAGATATTTTATCTGACAGAAGTACTCCATCTCAAAAACCTTTGTTTATTGTACAAAAAGTATCCAATCCTACTCTTAAATCACAAGGTATTAATAGCTTATTTGGAGAAGGTAAAGCCCTTAGGTCTTATAGAGAAGCAGCTCAAACTCAAAGGGTTGTAGACTACAAAACTGGAAAAGAGCTTGACTGGACTCCAGACGATGATGATAAGAGTGGGTTCTTTGATTTCATGTTTGTAGAACCATTAGTAGAAGCTAAGTGGGAAGAAGATGGATATCACAAAGACGAATATGGTAGAGACATCAAGCACTTTGCGGGAGACTATAAACTTAATGCAAATGGTATGCCATACTATGAAACTCTTGGAGACAGAGATGCAGCTAATAAGAGTTTCTTGCACTGGACTGATACATTAACCACTACTGGCTCTAAATGGGATAAATATAATTTCTTAGCTTCCGACGGAATTGATAAGAGCGTGGCAGGAACTACTGCAAAAATGATTGCTACTATTGCTCCATTATTTATTCCTTACGTTGGACAAGCCTATGGTATTGCTACTGCATCTGCATATTTTGGTCAGGCTTTAGCAGTATTTGGTAAAACTGTAATTGATGCTATTGGAGATGATACAGCTTCTAAGAAGCCAGGTCTATGGCAATTCCTTAATAAGATTGACTCTTCAGTTAGAAAGTTTGATTCTTCTGTAAGTGATGCAGGAAATCAAGGAATGTTTAATTATGAACAATTTGCAAACTTAGTAACTGATGTAGTAGGTCAGCTTTATCAACAAAGAAGTATCGCTAAGATTCCGCAATGGATTGGCTGGGATGCAAGAAGTGCAAAGAACTCTAAGGCATTTGTTGAGGTACACAATGCTGACTATCTAAAGAAATATGGAAAGACTTTAAGTCAAGCTATTAAAGATGGAGATGTGGCTTCTGATTATACTAAGTTAGTAGAAAATGACCTATTAAATGCCATTACAGCTAAACAAGGAGCTATTAATAGTTTTGCTAAAAATGGTTCTCAATTCTACATGGCTATGACTCAATCTAAAGACATGTATGACACCTTTAAAGAAAATGGGTTTAGTGATGTCACTACTGCCATTGGTATGGGAGCTGCTCTATATGGATTCAGTAAGCTATTTAATTCTTCTCTTGGAGAAGTGGCTCTTAGTGGTTTAGGTCTTGATGATTTAAAACAAGCAAATAAGAGACTTATTAGAGAGTTTACTAAAGAAATGAAGCCTCAATTATCTTTAGTTGAAAAGACTTCCTCTAACATTACTAACTCTGGAAAAGTTAAATGGATTAAAAACTTAGGTGAAAAATTTAAAGGCTTCTACGAAAAACATCTTATTAATGACCCAGAAGGTTGGGTTGCCAAATCAGTAAAAGAAGCTATCGAAGAAGTATCAGAAGAGGCATTACAGGATGTAATCTTCGAAAGTAGCAATGTAATTGACTGGACATTTAACAAACTTGGATGGACTCAAAAAAGAGGTAACTATGAGTTTACTCAAAGTAATCCTTTAGAAAGATACTTAATGTCTGCTCTTGGCGGTGCTGTAGGTGGAGCTATCTTCCCTGCCATTACTAAAATGGAAAATATCAGAGACGGAGTTCCTAATATTCAAAAGAATATTCCAGAAAATCTAGCCATAGATATTGCAACTATGATTAGAAATAATGGAGTTCAGAAATCGGTTGATTTATTAAAGAAAAGTATTGATAAGGGAGAAGTAGGTTCTACAACTCTATCCATGACTTTATCTACTAACACAACTGATGACGGGCGAGTTTATTATGAGCCAGCTAAGAAAAGAGAAGACAGTCAAAACAATATATTGGGTAATATTCTTATCAATTATTTATATGCAGTTGATTCGGTAATCAATAATGAAGGATATAACTTAAAGGATGATGAAGTTGTTAATAATTCTCTGATGAAAGATTTCAGATTAAAACAACTTGCCGATACTGGTGTAGGAGAAGAAATTCTATACGATTTCCAACAACAGTTACAAGGTCTTATTACTGCTGCAATAGAAATGAAGAGTAACCCTCAAGACTCTGAAATTGGTAAAATTAAGCAAAGATATGATGAATATAAACAGAAAGTAGACGACACTTTATCTGGAAAGAGAGCTGGAGAATATGCTGAAATGATGGCATATAAATTAAATAGAGGTTTAATGTCTCCATTTGCAGCTCCTGACATCTATGCTTATTCAAGATATGTAAGAGGTATTAACTACGCTACTGCAACAGAACAGCAAAAGAAAGACCTAGAAGCTGACTACGAGAAATATACTCAATCAGACCAAAAAGAAAAAATAAATCTTGGTTATGAAATATTTAAGAACTTAAAAGCTGAAACAGCCGAACCTATTCTTAGATATAGAGACTCTCAAATGTATAAATATAAGTCTCAATTATATGATGTAATATCTAAACTTAATGATTCTCAAAACATTTCTAAACTTAGTGATACAGAAATTGCTGAATATAAAGAAGAGGTAAGAAATGGAAGAAGTGATGAGCAAATCATTGCTGATGCCAATCTTAATCCAGAAGAGAATGTATATAGTGCTCAACAAAAAGCAAAGATAGTTGATTCTTATCTGGAGAGAGAAATCTGGAACGCAGACCCAGGAAGTGATAAGAAACGTCCTAAACCCTTTGGTAAAGCATACGTTCAGAATCTAAAAAATATGTTGGAGAATATGAAACAACATATGAGTATAGGTATTGACCCAATTCTTAATCAGAGAAGAACTGGAGAATTACAAGTCTTATTCGAATCAATAAACAACATAGTTCAATCTACTGGCTTTATTGATGCAGAGACTAAACAAATGATTGATACAGTTAAGCAGAGCTATAATAGATTTAGCCCTGAAAACTTTGTAAATAGACTTACAATATTCATGGACCCATTCAAAGGATTTACTTTTGAAGACTCTTATTATAATGATATTCTTACTAGTAATTCTACTTACTTGGGTAAGATAGATGAAGTAGACCCTGCCATAGTTGAAGAACTTGGAGACTCTAAGGGAGAGTATGTATTTGAGGACGAAGAAGGATATTATGCTCTAACTCAAAACGAGTTACAGAATGTATTCCTGGATATGTTTACCACAGAGTTTACTGGAGCTAATTCAGAAGAATTGCTTGGTGGAATCCTAACTGATGGAAATATAAATGAAAATTCTTTAAATTCATCATTTAAAAAGAATCCAGATTTCTCTGTATTTAATAAACAGTTACTTGAGTATCTAAATTTAGATGCTGACAGAATTGGCTTATTAGGTGAAATTGATAAAATATCTACTGCTGCTATGCAGGAGAATCCTGTATGGGATATGTTGGGAAGACTATCTACTAACCTTATTGGTGAAGACGTATTTAAATTACTTAAGGCAGAAGAAGGAGACTATAAAAGTACAGCTTCTTTATATGACTATGTAATTAGTAATGAACTTACTAGAGAGCAACTTGAAACTGCAAATACTGCAACTCAAATATTAAGTCACTCTATCATTCCATACCTTACTGGAAATGAAGGAGTATTTAATATGATTGATATTGCCAATCAATATAAGAGAAACATGGGAGCTCAAGAAGATGTTCCTTTAACTCAAGAAGAGGCTCAAACTATTCAAACTGAATTACAGAACATTCAACAAAAGATTGCATGGTTGCTTGCAGTTAATGATATGAATAGTGGTAGTAAAACAGTTGATAGTAGTAAAACTATGGGCAGACTAAACAGTATGTTTGCACTTATATTAAGTGGAAATACTGCTGATTCTACTTTATCTAGACTAAAGAATCTAAGTTATACTGATGCTGATGAGAATGAACAAACATTCATTGAAGAAGATTTACTAACTGGTGATGAACTTGTTAAACTACAAGAGATTATCGCTAATGGTAAGAATGATGAAGAATCTCTAAGATTCTCAAATGAAACATTATTAAGAGTTAGTAAGGCTTTATATGATAAATTCTCTGGACTTACATCTGAACAGAAAGAAGAAATTATAGGCAAAATAGCTGGAACTGATATTATTGATTATAATGACTATGGTGCATCTAAATTCAAAAGAAATAGTACATATCAGGACATCAAAGGTATTGACCTTGCTACTTATTTATTAAGTACTCTAGCAGTTAATCCAGAAGAAATGCAGAGTGTGCTAAGAAAAGCTATTATTAGTAATCCTTCTCATGCTCCATTCTATAATCAGATGTTTAGTGCTCAAGAAATGTTTGCTTTATATAAGAATCCTGTATTATTCAATAAATTCTTACAGAAAACTTATGAGTTTAAACCAATTCAAAATAAGGAGTTCTATACAAAGAATACCTTTACTAAGAATATAATTACTGTATTAGGAGGAGCTGGGACAGGTAAATCAACTGGTGTTGCTAAGGTAGCTTACAACATGATAAAGATTGATAACCCTGATGCTACTGTAATGGTATCTGGACCTAAAGCTGACGTAGGAGAAAGACTTGCTGCCACATTAGGAATTGATAAGAGCTATGACAGACTTCAATTATGGCAAGCATTACTTACCGAATCTGGTTGGGAAAAGGTAAAGAAAGCAATTTCAGAATTTAGAAATCCTCCAGAAGAAAAGGGAGAAACCCCTTATTTAGTAGACGGAAATCCTGAAATATATAATCAAAACTTCCTAACCGAAGAAGATGTAAATATTGCAGCTTTACCTGATGTATTATTTGTTGATGAGTTTACTCACTTCTCTGGTATAGAAATGCAAATGCTTGCCAGCTTAAGCAAGTTTGTCGACAAGGATATGGTTATTTATGCCCTTGGAGACAATAAGCAAGAAGGAGTAATCAACCCAAGAAATGGAGAAGAACTTGATTTAACTGGAATGTATTTTGGAACCCCTGTACTTACTTCGAGTATTAGAGCCAACAATGTCCATAAGAAAGACAATCTAGATAAAGTATCTTCGATATTATCTGAACTTATTGATAAAGAACAAGACAGCCAACTTAATGGGACTCAATTAAACATTAAATCCATAATGAGGGACATTAGAAGTAAGTCTTTATTAAAGTACTATGAACTTAGAACTGATAAAGAAATAATCCTTCATGGGGATAAGTTAGTTGATGAAAGTGAGTTGAATGTTGATTATATACAAGGACTTATTAATAATCTAAAAGAAGGAGAAAGAATTGCCTTAATCACTGACAATGTTCTCTCCGACTTTAGAAAAGATGTATTCCATCAGTTTGAAGAAAAATATCCCGAACAGGTAGTAGTAAGGGACTCGAGAGATGTTCAAGGTTCTGAATTTAAATATACTATTGTTGATGTTAATTGGACTGATACAACTAACCAAAATACATTCATTAAGGACTTAAAATACTTCTATACTTTAATGAGTCGTTCGGCTGACGGTAACTTAATAGTTAAGAAAAACTATAACATGGTTGCTAAATCAGATAGAACTTCTACAACAAGTACTTCTGAACTTAAGGCTGATGATATTGACGGATATAAGAAATTAATTCTTAGTGTTTTAAAGGATGTTAAGCCAGACACAGAGGAAGTTCCAGTAGCTACAACAGAAGGAGAAGAAGAGGGAGAAACAATTCCAGCTACTCCGGAAAAAGTTCCTGCAACTGATGGTAACACTGGGGAAGAAACATCCAATGAGAATAAGGGTCTTTATGATACCTCTAAGGATGAAGAAGCTGCTGCAGAGGTAATGAAAAGGAATGTTTTTGAAGAAAATGATTTACCTAAAGCATTGAAAGAAATAGAGCAAAAAATGGATGAGGAAGCTACTGGTGACCCAAATGCTGACATTAAAGCTAGAACAATGTCTATGGGAAGTTATTATAATCATCTTGCCCTTAATGTAAATGAGGATGGGATTATTCAACCTTATAAATCTACTAATGGAATTGATGAGGATTTATCGGGATTCTCTAACTTAATAAGTGGAAAAACTATTGAGGATATAAGAGACATTAATTTAGAGTCTGGACAAGGTATTGACTTACTTTCTTCATTAGCTTATATGAGGTCTTTATTTAAAAGGTCTGCATCTGAATTAAAGGACATAGTAAGAACTAAGTTATCATCAGCTGGTTCTGAACAATATAAAGCTCTTAGACCATTTATTGAATTATACTTTAATGGTAAATTATCTGAAGATAAATTTAGGAGTTTCAAAGTAGCTATTGCAAAGGGTAATTGGCTACTTAAATTAACTAAATATAAACCTGGATATGATAAGGCTTATAATGTAGAAAATCTTAAAGAGCTTAAACAGGATGAGCTATTCGGAAGAATAGTATTCCAATTAAAGACTAAAGATGGATATTTAGACATCACTCTAGGAAGTACTACTGCCATTGATAAGATTATACAAAATTCAGGTAATACGGAACTTGTAGACATCTTAAATGATAGAGCAACTCTTAACTCCAAAATAGACCAAAAAGGACAGGTATATTTCAGACTTACTGACTTTAAAGCTAAAAAGAAAGGAATTTCTTTTGGTAATAAAATCTTTAAGAATAAGAATTATAACAAGTTAGATATGGTCAGACAAAAGTACAATAGGGGTAAAACTCTTGACCAAACTATGAGAGAGCATCCAGAAATATTGTTCAGTGATGTTTACATGGACGGAGCTGTTGAACTTGATGGAAAAGCTAAGAGAGTTGTTAAAGGTTATCCTACAGTCTTTATGAGTGACGACCTTTGGGGAGTTACAAGTTCAGAACTACTTGATAGACATCTACAAAAGATGCAATATTTAGGAACTGATGAAACTGCGCCTTTCTTTGAAGTAACAAAAGGACATTTAAATCTTAGAGGACTTTCTCTAATTGACTTTATGAAAGAATGGGGAAGACTTGAAGGAGAAGGTGGTGGAAAAATCTATGGCGCTAAGGAGTTCTTTATGTTAGCTAGACCAGTAGAAGCTGCGAGATTCTTATACAGTATGTTAAGACTTAAAGAAGCAACAGTTCAAGATATTGAGCTTTACAATCAAGGAGTCGAAACGTTTAATAGTAATCTACTTCCGTCAGAAGAAGACCTTAAAAAAGATAAGATTGCTGTTGACCCTACTGGTGACGGAATTAGAGTAAGCGAATCTTCTCTTAATGAAGTAAAGGCTAAAATTACTAATATGCTGAATGATTTAAAAAATTCATTCCCTAGCTTGGTAATGGGTAGACTTAAACCAGTTAAAACTACTAAAGCGGCCGGACAAGTTGAAGCCCAAGACAGTAACACTCAATATTCTGTAAAGAATACGTCTTACTATATGCGTATGGCTGTCTCTCCGTCAGAACAGTTCGAAATGCTAAGAGATTTTGGAGTTCTTCCAGAGTATGACCCAAGTGGGCCTTCAAATTATATTGTAAAGACTTTACAGAATTTATCTAAAACTAATTCTAACTTAACAACTTTACTGGAGAAATTAGTAAATCCAGATGATGATATTTACAGTTCTCCAGATATAGACCCACAAATAACTAAAAATGCTGAATCAAAGAATCGTGCAATTCAAACCTTTTTAAGGATTCAACAATCTATACAAGGATATGAAGCACCTTCAACAGCTGCGATGCTCCCATTAATTAAAAGAGGAGTTATGGCTGGATTCACAGCAAGTACTAACGTTATTCGTCACTTATTCTACAATACTATATCGGAGTATGGCCCAGGTGATTTTGCCACATTTAAGCAAGCTATCGACTATGGAAATCTATACAAATACGGAGTATGGACTAACGGTATAGATACTGCAAGAAATGATAATGTACAATTTGGATACTATATATCTGCTTTAGGTCAGCAACAAGTATACTTCGATGGACCTATCCAGACTCCAAATTATTATATTAATTACGATGCATTAGAAACCGACCAAGAATTTGAAGTAAATCAACCTACTCAAGTTGTACCGGTACAAGGTCCGCCAGTTGTAGAAGAGGCTCCTGTAGTAGAACAAATTAGTGATAAAATGAAGTTACTTAATGCACAGCAAGATTTGATTGCAAATATTTTGAGTTCTGTGGAAAATAATGTAACTTTGCAAAAGGATGAAATTAAAAGGATGCTAGAGACAATAGACATTACTAAGTTCAACTTAAATGGTGAAACTGTTGAGGATAGAATCCAATCATTCAATGCCCAATATATAAGTAAGGTACGTGATAAATTAGCAAGTCTGCCAAGGAGACTCTATACGAACAGCAGCGATGTTGCGACAATAACTCCTGAATATCTTATTGATAAAAACAATAATATTATTCCAGACCCTAATGCAATTGTTTCGTTTGCTGAACATATAAATGAAAATGAGTTACTGAAAAATACAGAAATAAATACTGTAACCCTTGAAGATAGTGATATAAAACTGAATGCAGAAGAACAGACCTTTACTGTAAGAGTAAATGGAAATGATTATGTATTTGGATTTGAGGAAAATGAAGCCATTCTAAAGGATATACGTCCCTTACCTCAAGATGAAAATCCTCAAGTTAAGTTTGTAGAAGAATTTAACAAGGGAGTGCAATCATTAATATCTTCTTTAGGTAAGAATGAGGATATCACTAAAATGACTAAACCTAAATTGATGATTTATAACAAAGGAAAGGCAATTGCTAATTTACTTTCTACATTAGACATCAATACGATAGCTGAAGAATTGTTCAATCCAGACGCAGATGTTTCAGAAGTGATTGACAAATATGCCCCAGTAGAAGCTGATAAAAATGCTACTGAAGGAGTGAAGAGTAAGCTAAATACTATTAGGGACTCAATAAGAAAGAATAACGAAGGAAAACCAAACTGCTAAAATGATTAAATGTAGAATTATTCCCGAATTAGTGGAAATCTGGTCAGCTTATGATACAGCCGCTGAAAATTTCCCTGACACATTAGAACCAGATTCAGTTGAAGGTAGGAGAGAGATAATCTCTTCTGCCTTAAACTATATAAAAGATAATGGAGTAGTTCCATCACAGCAAAGTCTAGGTATGCTCCAAAATGAATTGATTAGATATGATAGAGATAACTATGAAGGTTTGTTTGGCTTTGCTACAAATGAAAAAGAAACCAGAGACTTGATAGAACAAAACTGGGATATTGTATCAATAGATGAAGATGCTAAGAATATAGCACCAGAAGCTAACGATTTTCCTCAAGCTCCTATACCCTCTATTAGCGAAGGATTGGATTCTATATTTGATAATATCAACGACCAATCGAGATTTGTTAGACATTTCCAAAATGAATTAACAAGATTTGCCTTCGTAAATTATAATCTTAATAAACTTATATCTACTAATAGAGATTTAAATGATTCTATTAGAATGTATAAGAATCAAATCTTCCAAGAACTTGCAAAGGAAATAGGAAGCCCTGTTACTCAAATGTATGCAGGAAGAGAGTTTCAGTTAGAAGCCTATAACAATCTTATTAAAGATGCAAGAATATATTTCTTCGAAGATGTGAAAGACGGAGTGTTTGTATCAACTGACCAAGATAGAATCAATGCATATAATAAATATGTAATACTTACTAACTTTGATGGATTCTTATTACGTTATAGTAAGAATATCATTCAAGTAGCAAGAGGATTCGTGGGAGGACATATAGACCCTAAAGCTGGATATAAGTACACCTTTAACTTAGGAAAGCATATCAAACAGGATTATAATAATGAACTTCAAGATATTAATGAACACGTTAATGGAGCTGTTCAAATGTTTGTTAATTCCATACCTATGGTAGATGAACATAATAATCCTACAGGACAATATGTTGAATTTAAGACATTCAACTCTCTTACTAGAATCTTTAGAAATATCTCTGAAAATAACCCAGGCATTACTAGAGAAATAAGAAATAACCCAAGAGAAGCCATTAAAGAAATTATCAATATTGCATATAATAATAGTAAAACATACTTCAAAGGAAATGATGCAACATTATATCCTACCTTTAGAAGTGTGAGACGTGCTGTATTTGATATAACAAATCCTTCTAGCTTAGCTTCTTTAGAAAGTAGTATAACTAGTCCAGACCAGATGAACTTATTCTCAATGATATTGAATCATATTAATAAGACATCTCCTGTAAGTTATCTGCAATACAAGTATAATCCAGATACAGGTAAATATGTTGTAAGTTACTTGGATAGTGAGTCAATTTCTCAAAAGAGAACTGACTTAGAAAAACACTTAATGATTCAGAGTACTTATGATAATTTCTCTGACATCTTTTCTAAACACTCAATTAATCCAGTTGAAGATGCTGACGGAGTTGTAAGTAATATTACCTTTAATATTGGAGGAGCACATTACAATTACAACTTATCAAATAAAGCTCTTACTAAGAATGGGATTGTTGTTCAAGATTATTTGTCTGAATTACTAAGTAATAGAAGTGGTTGGGGACAATTCTTCTCCGATGTTATGAGAAAGCCCATCGATGCAACATTTATTGAAACAGCAACAGAGGTTAACGATTCAGAAGACTTAAAAGGATTCTTAAATGTAGCTATGGCTACTGTTATTAACGCTGATGCTAAAGATGCTGCAATTAAGGCAGGAGAAACTTTAAAGGATGTTATTTCTACTAGGTATTCGAGAATAATTCCAGAAGATAGTAAAGCTACAACATATTATGATAGAAGACTTGATTCTTTAAGAATTGGTGGTATACTTGATGGACTTAGAGGACTAATTGCATTAAGTAGAACTATTGCAGCAAACAATAGAGATACTACTAAGAGTTATGTAAAAAATGCTGATGGGAACAGCCTCCCAAAATATCGTTTGACTAGTGCTGGTAATGATGACTCTTATATCTTAAACGATATTAGGAGCATAGCCAATTTCAATCCCAGAAATCCAATGAATAGTAACTTATTTATTAGTACTGATGGACTATTAACAGGAACAGCCTTAAAGACTGACTTTACTAATTCAGAAGGAACGTCAAAGAATATATTTAAAATGCAAGCTAATGAGCTTCTATATTCTCAATTTGTATTTGATTATTTACAAACAAGAGACAAGAACTCAGCTAATAGACAATCAAATGAACTTGCAGGCATTGTTGCAATTCAGCCAACTACTTATTCAGATAAATCAAATATTTGGGTAAAGTTAGTGGATTTGTATAAGACATTGTCTTTCAAAGATATGTATGGAAACAATCTATTCGAAGGTAAATCTTTATCTGATTTAACAGTTAATGAACTTAATCAGCTAAGATTTTCTACATTACATGGAATGTTTCAAGGTCTATCTAATCAACTTGTAAATGACTATAAGATGTTATTTGCGGCAGTTGACGGAGTATATGTTAATGAACTTGGGGAATTTGATGAAACAGACTACAAGCAAATGAGTCCAGCTCTTAAAGCCTTAGTTGAGAAACAGACTCAATATATAGGTGATGAAGGAAGTTATGAATATTATGGATATAAAGAAGGATTAACTGTTGAGGATTTCATTCCAATGTTATCTAAACTTGATACTGATACAATCCATAATGCTATCTATATGCTCCAATCAATGGGGCAGGATATAACTATTCTTCCAGAAGTTCACTACATCCAGACTAAAAAAGGACTTGCATTTAATACGACATTGCTTGAAAATATAAAGAGTTATTCTCTGAGAGACAAGAGCAACCAATCTACTTTAGACAACATTAGTGATAGTTATTGGACTAAGAAAAAAGAAGAGGATAAATTATATGCCCTAACTTTAAAAATGAGTGATGTGAGATTCGACCTATATGATGAATTTGGCAAAGAGGTTACTACTCTTACTGAAAACATTAATAGAGAAGCTTCTCAAAAGGACTTCGTTGATAGACTTACTCTTAAAGCTAAACAGGAATTATACAATAAGTTGCATATAGAATCTGATGAAAATGCAACATACGAAAATATTTGGATTAACAATAGAACTCAAAGACTAAATAATTACTACATTCTTAAAAAGAACGGAAGTAAATACGATATAGTTGATGATATAGATTTTATGAAAGTTGCAGGTAATACAGACTATGAAGTAGTACTTAACCCTGACTTAGACCTTTATAAGTCCATTGACAATTTAGTTAGTGACAACTACAATGCAGCAACTATTGGACTTCCATTTTTGCATCCTGCTAAGAAAGCAGCAGTTGCAAATGATGCTCCACTCATTGATAAAATCAATGAAGAAGCAGCAAGAACAACGGCTATGTATAAGAGAGGTGTAGTAGTTGGAGCTACAATTCATCCATTCATCAAAGGTAAGATTACTGGTATTCCGGATACTTACAAACTTGCAATAATTGAAGACTTAAAAACTCCAGTATTCAATGTACAGGGAGATGATGATGGAGCTACACAATTTGACGGTGGTATCTTCCTAAATCCTATGATTGCAAGATATGAGCAAAACTCTCTTGAAGAAATTGAAATGAGTCCTATCCACAGAAAACCGCTTGGATATTTCTCTCTTTCAAATTATCTATCTTCTGGATTGTTAAAATGTGCTACTTTCGCTGTTACTAATGAGTATCTAAGAGCAGCACAGACTGGTGATGTTATAGGTAATTCCTTATTAAAACAAATGCTTGATATTCAATGGGATATTCCAAATCTTGATATTACAGTTGATAGAAATGGAAGAAAAATCTCTTACAATGGGCAAATGTATAGAGACATCAATACTCTTAAATATTGGAATATCAATAACATTGAAAAGCTAAATAAGATAGGTTACGATGAAAACGGAAACCTTGACAATACTTATGAAATTACTAGAACTCAAATTGATAAGAATGGACAAGCTCTAAAAAGAGATGGTTCTATCATTACTGAAAAAATCAAGGTTAGAATTGATACTAACTATGATTTATGGATGGCTTTAGGTGGAGAGTTCTCCGTATCAAGAGACGGTAAGACTTTAAAAGAGAGTGAATCTTCATTGGATAAACTGACAGAAGTAGGAAACCAAGTAGCTTTCAATAGAAACAACATTGATGATATCCCTCTTATTCAAGAAGCTAGACGTCATGGAGCTAGAATAGATATTTATCCAACTGGTTTTGATGAAGATGTATCTCAAAATACATACTATCAACCAATGAAATTCTCTGGTATTGCTTACCTTGCTACTGCTGGTGCAGTTAAAAATGGTATGGCTAATGTAAACCCAGGAAGGTTGTTTAAGAATGGATATAATCCAAATATACAAGCTCTTGAAGATTCTGATAGAATTATTTATGGACATCCTGCTATTGGTAAAACATATGCAAAAGCAAGACATGATTCATTTATATCTCTAGATGATGATTATGATAACGCAATAAAAAACTTTATTGATAAAAGACTTAAAGAGGGTCAAACTCGTCAAGACTACAAAAGAGAATCTCCGGAGGAATATAGACAATTCCTACTTGGGCTTTATGAAACAGCAAAGGCTAGAGCCAATGAAGAAGGAAAGAGATTATTCTTCTCTGATTCAATCTTATTACAGGCTTTAGACGAAACTGGAAGACTTGAAGAAATTGACAAAGCTCTCTCCATGAATCCTGATGAATTCGTAGATAGAAGCAGAAATAGAGGAGAGGTTGATGATGCAAATACTAAGGATTGGAAGAATAAGATAGACCTTTACCTTAATAAAATTCCTGATAGAATTGTTAATGTAGGAAGAAACTATTTACTAGACATTCTAGATAATACTAGAAAGAAACATCAACGTTCTCAACTTACATATATCAATATCAAGCCAGACTTTATTGGAATTCAGCTAAATGCTGAACATAGTGTTGATGAAGCTGAAGTATCTGAAATGACGCAGGTAATTTCTGCACTTGAACAAATGAGTACAAGTCATGGAATGGCTAATCAAGTGTACGAAGATATTGGTAGAGTAATTGCTAGAGGGTTACGAGAATACAATTTCGATGCAAATAGTGAAGAGGATAAAACCAGAGTATATAAAATCTTAGGTAGAGACTTATTGAGAACATTCTCAACCGGAGATAAGGACAGACTAGGACTTGCAGGAGCTTATATGGAATTAGTAAAGAAAGACATTCTTAGTGATAAGTCTTTACAGGATATGGCATATAAGATTCCGTTTGACGATAATAATATCTTTGGTGTATTTACTAATGGATTTACTAACGGAATTAATAGAGACATTATTAAACGTAAATATGCAGGACTTCAAGCTATTTTGAACCCTTCTCATGATATTGTTACAGTATATGACAGCCCAGACGGGGGAATCCTTAAGTATTCTGATATTCTTGGAAGAGTTAATACTCCTGCCGAAAGAGACGCTATCTTTAGAAAAATGGATACTGAAGTGGAAATTGGAGAAATCAGAGCTGGTGACTGGATTTCAATACAAGGTGGAGAACCTATTAAAGTTCTTAACTATCGTAGTAAAGCTCCAGGAACAATAGGTATTATAGACCTAAAGGATATGAGACTTAATGGAATATTATCTGTTAAACGTCTTGGCTCTAAAGGTAGAAACCTACGTTCTGCAAACCACGTTATTAAATTAGTTGATGGAAGTTCTTCTAACGGATTTACTACATTTGATGCTTATGACTTAGATACTTCAAGACTTTCTTGGGATTTAAAAGAAAAGAACTGGGCAGACAATATAAAGAACAATCCAATACAGTTACAAGCTTGGAATGAAATAGTTCAGAGAATCTATGACAAATATGGAAGAACTATTACTTTTAACACTGATAAAGGAGAAATCAATGGCTATTTAAGAGACTTAATCACTGATGATTTAGCTGAAATAGCACAAGGAAGATATAGAATCCCAGTAGCTTATAGAAGTGGAGAGAATATCTTTGCTCAAGTTGCAGAAGATAGATTCGATGCTAATGAACTTGCTATTGGTAAGAACACTGCTTCCAAATTTGGGTTGAAGATTGGTGACTCTCTAAGTGAAATTGAAACAACTGGACCTTTATTCTTTGAAAGAAGACAAAGAGAAATCTTAAATACTGATATAGGCAGCAACAATTATGACATGTACTTTGTTAAAAACAATAAACAACATTTACATGTTATGTTAAGCAACAATCCTGCATCTAAAGCCAGAATTGATTCCTTAATAAAGGATGGAATTATGGTTGAAGATAAAGGAGTTGAAAAGACAACAGTCAATGGTAAAAACTATGTCATAGTAGACGGACAGATAGGTTATAGAATTGATGATGATTCTAAATTCTATAATTATATTACATCTGCTGGAGAAAGTAGACAAGTCTTAGTCACATCTGATGTAGATACTTTAAGAGGAATTGATAAATCTAAATTATATAGCAATGCTGTATATAGATATAGCTCTGGAAACATTGCAACTTTATTCCCATTACAGATAAATTCAATGTTTACTTCCTTAGAAGATAAAGCTATATTAGAAGAATGGTATGATGCCCTTAAAGAAGCTGAAACAGAACAGGATAAGTACGATATTGCAAATGAAGTGAATGAGCAGACAGCTTTAAATCTTGAAAGAAGAATTAAGAAATCTGCACAAGATACTTTCACTTCTTGGCAAGAAGCTCTAAAATTCATTGTGGCTCGTATTCCTTCACAGTCTATGCAGTCATTCATGAACATGAAAGTAGCAATGTTTACTGAATCAGAGACAAATATTTGTTATGTTCCAGTAGAACAGATTTGGTATCAAGGTTCCGACTTCGATATTGATAAAGCTTTTATGTTGGGAGCTAGTATCTCTAATCAAGGTATTTATTATAATTGGAGTCCGCTATTTAACTTTAATAGTCAGGAATTACTTTCTATATCTCATGATTTACCATTCCCTACTGGATATAAATATTTCTTAGATAATGAAGTAGGATTCCCTCTTGAAGGTGATTATTCGAACTTATTTGGTAAAACTTATGATGAAATTACACACGACCCTATATTATTTAGGAGTTTAGTAAATCTAATAAGAGAAGTTAGTAAATTCCCTCCGAGTGGAAATGCTAATATGGTTAAAATTGCAGGTCTTAATGAAGAATTAATTGACCTAATAGGAATCCATAATGAGTATGAACTTGGGGAAGCTGATTATCAAGAAGCAATTAAGAATAAAGTATTTAATGCTTTATGGAGAATTGGAGCTGATGTTAAGAACGTAGTTTCTGCAACATCTCCTATCTCAATGGGTCCTGCTCAAGATGCTGCTGCTGCTTCCACATCTGGACAGTTCAGTAAGCTAGTATCTAATGAAAATCCGGGAGCTAGAGTAATTCTACAATACCAGAACTCTATTGGTAAAGACGGTATTGGTGTATATGCTACTGGTATTAAAGTATTCTCTATCTTACTTAACTACTATAATGAAAAATTAAGTAAAGCAACAGAAGATAATCTAAATAGATATACCTTTTATAATGAGAATAGTGAAAACAAGGGAACAATAGAAGTATATGACAATGAAGGTAATAAACATATTATTCAACAGAGCCCTACACTTCCTAATGTTAAAGTAGACCCAACAACTAATCCTGTATTATTAAGTCTTGCAGAAGCAATAATCAAGAGAGGATTCCAAGAAGACGTATTCTTAACTGACTCTGTGCTTCTATCTGCTGCTACCGATAATGCTAAAGAACTTATTCTTGAAAAGATTAATGCTGGTCCAGACCTTGCATCTGTTTACATTTATTTATTTGCGACTGGAGTAGACTTTAAAACAGCTTCTGACTTTATGACAACAAGAGCTGTAACAATGGCTCAGAATAAAGCCAAGACCGATATTCTATATATAAATGGTAAGAAAAATAATCTGGATAAGGCTGTTAGATATTATACTGAACTAGCTGACCCAGATAATTATATACCGCAGATTTACCAACAATCTATAATTGATTGGGGTAATGACACACTGGCTAAGTTATCTAATGACCCAGAGATTGGAGCTGAACTTAAGGAAATTATGAAATCTGAAACTAAGTTCTATAACATTCTTAATAAGATAACTAATCAGAAAATCTTAGATGCAATTCTTGATTATGCTTATAATAGCAATAGTCCACTTAAAATATTTAAGAAAGAATTAGCTAAGAAGAAAACAAGAGCTGAAATGGAGCTTGAATGGGAAGGAGCTTTAGACTCTGAAGAAGATTGGATGCAAGCTGAAGATTCTGAAGATTTTAGAATTTACAATACTGGAGACAATAAATCTGAACAACTTAGATATATATTCTCAAGGTATATAGACGAGTTGAAGAGAAGAAGAGACGAACTTAATACTCTTACCGATGGAGACTTACATAACATGAAAGTTTTATTAGAACTTAAACAGAAGTCAGATGAGCTTACTAGACTTGGAAGACTTGGAAGTTTAAATCAAGGTATTAAGACTAAGTTAATGGATAAAATTAAATACATCAACCAAATTGAGAGCTTTATTAATAGGAAGTTTACAACCTTTAATAAAACTAACGAACTCAATCCAGAAGATGAAGGATATTTAACTCCTAACTTTAACTTAATAGAGTTTATTCAGAATCCAGAGTATAAACAGCAAATGATTGATGCTTATGAACAAGCTAAAGATACATTCAATATTCTAGACATTATCACATCTGTCCCTCACTTTAACGAAATGTTAAATGCTATGGCAGTAGATGATAAACTTTTAGGATTCTATGCTTCTAAATATACTCTTACTAAGAATCTAGCAATGTCCGCATTACATGCAAAAGCTATTACGCAACTTACTCCTAAGGATATGAGTGAAATAAACAGATTTGTAAGCGATGTAACCATAGTTAAATTCTTAAAGACAGAGCTTGCTAATAAAATCTCGTTAGCTCCAGGAAGTAAGATGTACAATAGCTTAGGAGCTGTTGTTCCTGTTGCATCTTCTGGTAAAATAATTGATTTCGCTAATGTATTTGATAGAGCAACATTTAAGATGTGGTTTGAACAAGAATTTATTCCGAACATGAAAGCAATGAATCCTAAGAATAAATTCATTCAGGCATTAACAAGTACATACTTTAAAAATAATTTCCAAGATTATAATTTCTTATACAAACTTCCTATTGATTTAGGAAACCTTGAACAAGAATCAAATGAGATTGCTTATTCTAACTACTTAAAAGCATTTGATGAAATTAAGTACACTAGACCTCTTCCAGATGTAAATATGACTACTGGAGACTTATTCTTCCTATACAACCTATTGGTTAGTAAAAATGCTTTCGGAGACAATACTCTTACTAAGATATTTGAAAACTCTCTAAGTATGAAAACGAAGAATGATGAAGTTGAGGTTAAGAATAGCCTACTTCTTAAATTTATGGACTTTGAAGCAAAACAGAATCCTAATCTTAATGAAGGAACTAACGGTCTTGTTGAAGGAGAAGATTATAAACTTGACGATTTATATGTAAGACTTATTAAATATAATGAACCAAATGGAACTAGATTTACAAAAGAGTTTGATAATGATGCTGGAAAGATTGTAATCAAAGAAAGTAACTATGGAGAAAAAAGTACGTTAGATTTGTTCACTGATAACAATACAATGTTACTTCCGTTCTTAACTAAAGGATTTACAAGACTTGCAACAGAAACTAAGAACGATTTAATATCTAAGTTAGTAAACCTAATTTCAAACAATAAAGCTGAAATAAAATTAACTTGCGATGAGTAATTGTATTCAATTTACCATTGGAGATAAGATATATAAGTTTAGGGATGTAGACCTGCAAAGGTCTGCAACTCTAGACGATATTATCTCTGCAATTGCAGAAGACCCTAACTATGCTAGTCAATTAGAAGATTTAAACATTGACTTAAGTAATAGGGGGATAGAATCTATATCTTCAACCAAAGAAATACCAAACGATATAACAGATAGAAATACATATATAGCTGAAAACTTAATGGGAAATCTTAATCACTATGCATTAAGTCAAATTTATAAAAGAGTTGGAGTTCCTAATTCAGAGTTCTTCACTGCCTTTAAAGACATAATGGATAGAGGTAAAGGAAATAGATTGAGTTTTCTAGTAACTAATTCTCCTACTCAAACGTTTCTTGGTAATTCGAGAGACTTAGTTGTAATTAATAAAAATGATTTATACAATCAGCCAAAACTATTGGGAGCATTAAGTTATGTCTATTCTCATTCCCAGTTACTTGACAATCAATCAGCCATATATAAAATAGTAGAAGATGCTTATTCTAAAATATTAGAATCTCCTACTGGATTAAGAGAAGAATTATTAAAGATTCCTGATAAGTATGCTGCTTTACGTAGATTGTTGTACTACACACAATCTGATATGTATGATACAAATCCTGATATTGCCAGTTTAAAAATGACAATTGGCAATCATTTATTTGCAGAGGTAACTCGTAACATAATGAGAAATAAGGATAAAGAGTTCTTTAATAACCTTAAACTTAATCCTGTACAATATAAGGCCCTAGAAAACTTAATCGTAAACGAAGAGCTTCCAAACACAATAAATTTCGGAGATTATTCAGTCTCTGTATCTGAACTTAATAAGTTTAGACTTGATTATATAGAAGCAGAAAGAAACCCTAAAGATGATACTCCAGAAATTGATGATGATAGTCTATTACTAAGACTTGCATCTTTAAATCCTAATGGGGCTTTTGATGCTAATATGCTTCCTGCCAATAAAGAACAAAGGCTAATGCTTTTATCTAATCCAATTGCTGCATTCGTGTTTGATACAGCTAATTTCAATAAGGTTAGTAAATATGTAAATAAATTTGAACAGGAGATTGATTCAGCTATTGCTCCAGAAGAAAGGGCTGAACTTATTCAAAATAGACTTCAGAATGTTTATACGTCCTTCGGAAAAGGAAGATTAGATGTTAACGGATATATCTTAGACCTTATTCAAGAAGCATCTACGAACAAACTTGACTTTAAAAATGCAGAAGATATTAAAGGATTCAATACTATGTTCTATCCTAATACAAGAGTAAATATGGATGAATCACTAACATCTAAGCCTAGCAGACTCTTGAGATTCAATCACTCTCAATCACTTTCTAAGTTCTCTGAAAATGCTTATAAAGTAGTATTTAATCCAAAGGTTAAATATGTAAATGTGATAGGAGGTTCTAACTCTCGTATTGAAATTAATCCAGATTTTAATCTGGAAGTTACAGACGATTTCCAAGAAAAAATCAATGCCCTTGAAGAAGCTGCCACTAAGATTAATAATAGCCCAACTAAGAGAAGAACCCTATCAGTTAAATATGATTCTAAGTTTGATTACTCTTTAGAGGAAGGGAGTGCAAATATTAATAAAGCAATCAATTCATTTAGGAGTGTAATCAAGTACTTGCAAGAAGCAGTGGATAACAATAGAACTTTCTACTATTTAAATACTGATGGTATAGGACAGTTCTCTCAAGCAATGGTAGTTAATGCTGACCAATTAAGTATTACCCCTGTTGTATTTGACGAATTTAGTCAATGGGTTTACAGTAATGTAAAATCTCCAGATAAAGCAGAATGGATACGTACATTTACATCTTTAATGAACGCAGCTGAATATACTGACAGTGCTTTATTTAAGTTCTATGACTCCCAGTCATTTAAAGAGAGAGCATTTAGTTCTAAAAGAGTAGACTCTTCTGGCAAATTATGGGAAAACCTAAATGCAAGACTTACAAAACTAGAAGAAGAAAGAGGACCTCTAGCCCAGTTCGACATGCTTAAAGAAGGAGTAATATCTATGATTCCTATCTTACCGCAGGGATATAACTATGCTCTTATAAGAAAAGAAGAGGGGGACATCTTTAAGTTAAAAAATGAAAAGGATAGAGACCAATTTATTAATGTTGAAGTACAAAGAAAAATAGCTCTCACATATAGAAAGGCTGGAGGAAGAAATATATCATCTCCGAGTGAACTGATGGTGGGAGATGTTATAAGAATAAATCCAAATGACACATATCAAGCGGTTGTTCTTGAAAATAGACCAGAAGGTAAATTCTGTGCTTGGTTTACATCTAACCAAATTCACTCTGCTGTTCTTACTAATGAGGATTTAAAGAATGTGGTAAGAACCCAATATACAGCAGAGAATAGACAAATTGGGCCAGATGTAAAAGCCTTCTATACTAATGTCGGAGTCTTTAGAATGGCTGATGATGCTGTTGACTTTAAATGGGTAAATAATGAATCATCTCTTCCAATTTTACATCAAATATTCGCTGATGAAATAACTGATATATCAGAAGCTACTGGATTTACAGAGGACTTTATTAAAAGAAATTATTTAAACACTGTAAAGAGATTTCAAGTGGCAATGTTTATGGAACTTACTCCAACAACTGAAGAAATTACTTCTACTCCAAATGTAGAGACTCTATCTGATAATCTGTCTACTCCAGAGTTTGTAGAGGATTTAGTATCATCTTTGGCAAAAAGCGGAGTACAAGTTACTTCATATAGAAAAGAAGAATTAAAAGAAAAGTTCCCTCAACTCGATAATGTTAAAGCATTTGTATATGACGGAGAAGTAGTAGTAAATTCAGATTTAATGACTGATGATACTGTGCTCCACGAATTATCTCACTTATTCTTAGCTGATTTAAAGAGTAGAAATTATGACAAGTATGTTGATTTGGTAAGAGGAATGGAAGGTTCTGATGCTTACGATACTATTAATAATAGTAAAGCGTACGATGAACTCACATATAATGATAAACTTGAAGAAGCCTTAGTACATGAGTTTTCTCAATATTTTACCAGAGTATTGAAGGATTACAGAGGACGTGATTTAAAACTGGATGAAATAGAATGGGATGGAATCATTAGTGATGTTTTAAACATTGATGTGAGTGAATTCTATGACGATAATATATATACTCTAATGAAGAAAACTCTATCTGAAATACATAGTAATTATGCAGTTCAGAAAACCTTATTTAACAAGTCTAATGCTCAGAAAATGGTAAAACTTAGTAATATCAAATCTTCTCTAATGAAGAACCTAAGCTCTACTGATGGATATGGATTAATTGAAATTTGCGAATAAAATGGCGTGTAAATATACTTTAAAAATAAATAGTACTGGAAAGGTTCTTACATTCAATTCTGAAAAAGAACTTGACAACTATCTACTATCTAACTACACTGAATTTGAAGGTATGGTCGACCATACCTTTAGATTTAGTAAAGACTACATAACTATGTTAGATACAGAACAGGTAAAATCTCAAGATAAACTAGATAAAGATAGGAAACTTGCCTATGAAAAAGCTAAAGCAAGAAATGCTAAAAATGACGATACAATAGTAGTTAAAGGGCAAGGTGAAATGACTGATGTCATTGAAAATGAAGAAACATATTCTGACGGATTTATATCAGTTCTGAAGTTTTTATCACGTCAGAGAGGCACCTCTGCACCCCTTATTAACGCTTTCAGTAGGGAAGGGTACAAGAGGAACACCCGTATAGATAGGTCGCAAGGTAAGCCTGAAGACGTCTCTCCAGAAGAGTGGCTAAAACAGGTCGATTCTTCAATAGACCAAGACTTTGAATATTGGGATTATTTGCAAGAAATAGGTCGTGGATTCCACTTAGTAATGGATACGGTTATAAATTCCAACTTTGATATTTCTGCTGACATGGTTGATTCTGTAATTAGTAAAAAGTTTGAAAGAGATTTCTTAGGGGGAAAGAATTTAAGTACGCTTAATGGAGTATCAACTGGGGCATTGATGAGTTTTATTAAGGGAATTACAGCTCTAAAGAAAAATATAATCCTCAATAGTGGAAGAGGAAGAAAATTTAAGAAATTCTATACAGAATATGTGGTAGACCACGATGGTGGGCCTGATGCGAAGCTTAGAGGTAAGATTGACTTACTTGCAGTATTTGAGGATAACGAAGGCAATCAAAGCGTTGAAATATATGACTTGAAACTTGCTACTAAACCACAAGATAGATGGGATGCTGATAAAAAGAATACTATTCAATATCAGCTAGGCTTCTACAAAAGAATGTTACAAGCTAAAGGAATTGCGGCAAAAAACATATCTACTAAAATTATCCCAGTTCTTATTGAAGGAGACAAAATACTCCACAAGATTGATAAAGTATCAGTCGGAGAACCAGAAGTTTATCTTCCTAATATTGGACAAAAAGCTAATATTGACGAAATAATTAAAATACCTATTGGTACAGAAAATTTATCTAATCCATTAGAAAATACAGTATCAGAAAGAATGAGTAAGTTCTTCCCAATGAGTAAAATCAATCCTACTGATATTGTAGACTTTGATATGTTATTTGCTTCTCAAGTACATATTGATAAAAATACTGGAGAGTACTGGTTTAGAGATGTTACTAAATCAACTAATGAAAAGGGAGAAATAAGAAGAGCTACTAAAGAAGAAGCGGAAGCTGCATTTGAGGACTATCTAGTAAGAAAACTAGAGCATGATAACGATGTAACTCTCGCTATTACTAACAATCTTAAATATAATCTTGATAAGGTAAATGGCTTTGGTGGAAAGAACTTTAATCCTACAAGGACAGGTTTACAGATTGTTCCAGCTAATACATACGAACCTAAGCTTGGATTGTTTGAAGCAAACTTATCCAAATACAAAAATGAGCCAGGATGGAACATAATTAGTAATGATGCTCTTACTAATATGAATGTTATTCTTCTTATTAATGAGACAAGAAAAGAAATGGATTTAATTTCTATTGCTTCTCATGACCTTAATAGTACTATTAATCTAGGTAAGGGTAATAATATTTTTGGAAGATTTAAATCTGATAGAGAAGTAGAACTTGACAAACAAGTAATTAAAGCCACAGTTGGTAATGTAGAGCTTATGAAACTGCTTTCTATTGCCAATGCTTTTCAAGAAACCGACTTAGGTTCTTATACTATCGGAGAAATGAAGGTAGTTAATATTGGTAAGAGTGAATATCTTTCTTCCTATTTAAATCAAGAGAAAATAAATCATGCTTTCAATACTCTATCCGAATTATCTGGACAAAGTAAAGGAAACACATTGAAGTTTACTGATGAGTTTGATATAGCGTGGAGAACCTTTAACAATATCATGAACTATGGAACCTATGAAAATAGGGATAGGCTTGATAAAATTGCTAAGACTCTATCAATAGATGGAGATATTACATCATTTGATAAACAAGCAAAGATGGACATCCTTACAAGAATGTTCAAGGAACTTCAAGCTAGATATTTCTCTACTAATGCATCTGCTGATATTTCTAATCCTATTGCATATTTATTCTTACAAGTATCTAATGCTTTGGCTAAATATGGAAATACTACCATTGATATTTACAATGAAGAACTTTGGGCAAAGAACTTTGGTAATCTAGTAGAGCAGTGGAAAAGAGGAGAATTATTTAATGGCACTTATTTAAATACTATTGATACAATCCCAATTGTAAAATCAGTTGCTCATAGATTAGCAGAAACCAACAGGAATATCACTAACTTATATGGTAATTACAAGAACAAAGATAGGGCTGTAACTAATAAATTCTATCAGGAATCTGGACAAGGCTTCGTAGGGAAGACCATTATCAATGATTCAACTATTCGTTTTAAAAGATTACTTGACCAATCTGATTCTGGAAAAAGAAAATTCATGGTTAAGAATCCATATGATATGTCCACTGATTTAAATCCAGCAGAAAGAAGCTATTTAAAATATTGGCTAGAGGATTTAAATAATAGAAGATATCCAGGACAAGATAGAGCAGAAGTTGGAGAAAGATACTTTGAAATACCTTTATTAAGAGGTTCCTCATTCTCTAAAATAACTAATGGTAAGAATCCTCTAGTTACTTATAAAGAAGATGGCTCTTTAGAAATGGTAAACCCAAGAATGACCACAACAGCTCAAGAAGAATACTTATCTACTGATGCTTTAAAGAACCTTGTAGAAATGTATAACGTGTTTGATATTTCTAATTCAGTAGGGGGAAGAGAAAGACTTCTTTCCGATACTAATGGTAAACCGGAGCAAACATACGAAACTAACCTTGAGCATATTAAGGATATGTATGTATTCTCTGATATTAGAAAAAAAGAAATGGATACAGTCCTTCCTGCCATTAATGCAGCAATCATTTCTCTTCAATTTACACAGAGACTTTCTAATAAAGATGCCCAAGCAACTATCGACTTCTTGAATGATTATATTAAGTCAGCTGTGTTTGATGAATCTTTAATTGATAAAGAAAGTAGGGGAACATTCAGAACTTTAGGAATGTTAAAGTCAGTATCTACCAAATTTATTCTTGGTTTTAACTACTTATCAGGAGCTAAAGAAACTATTACTGGATTCTTTAATCTTTATGAAAGAGCAGTAGCTAACAGTTTACTTGATAAAGACAAGATAGGATTAAAGGATATGACTTCCGCTTATACTACTGTTTGGGTTGATTCTGTAAGACAGATAAGCACAATTACTATCTTAGAGCACTTAAACTGGCAATATAGAATGGCTAACGTGGATATGAACGCATTAGTTGATAGAATGAATTACGAAAAAACTGATGGATTCAGATTTAACGATAGAATGTTCTGGGCTAATAGAGCTCCTGACTTCTTATCAAGAATGACAATCCTTATTGGCTATATGAAGAAACATGGCTGCTATGATGCACATGAATATAAAAATGGAGAAGTAACCTACAATTGGAAGAAGGATAAGAGATTTAGTCTTCTTGCAAATCCAAACGCTGATACTAATTCATCTGAATGGCAATATCAAAGGTCTTTATATAATGCAATGATGGAAACTTTCTTTGAAGAAAATTATAAACTTCCAAATGCAGATGGCACTTCGAGATTCTTATCAAGAGAAAAGGATTCAAGGGGAGTTTATAAAGAAGCTCTTCCTCAAGCATATACTACTTTGGAAGCTAATATGATAAAGCAAGAATCTGACAGCATATTCGGATATATGGACCACGATACTAAGTCTTTATATCTAAAGAAAGGAATGTTTATATTCCTTCACCAATTCCAGACTTTCTTGTCAGCAAAGAAGAATCAATATTTCTTAAAAAGAGGTACTTATGACCAAGGTCATTGGGTTCAGGTAACTGATGATGCAGGAAATAAGCTTTATTGGGATACTGTCCAAGATAATGAAGGTAACACTATTAAAGTTAAAACTACAGAAAATACAGGAGACCCAATTGTGGATTGGCAGGGTAAAATCATGGAAGGAATTGCATGGTCGCTTAGAGACTTGTTTAACTTTACTAAACCAGAAAGAATGAAAGATGCATGGAGAGACCCTGTAAAAAGAAGAAATCTTCTACTAGCTTTAGAAGATGGAGCTATTATAGGAATCATTTATCTAATGCTTGCTTTATTATTTGGAGATAAAGATGCAAAAGCCATGACAAACACCGAGCAAGCTGTTGCAAGAATAGCTAGAAATGTAGGTGGAGAATTTAATATGTTTGCAATCTTTAACGGGGCTGTAGACTTTAAGATGCCTATATATCAATTCTATAGTGGATTGTTCGAAGATGGAGTTAAAGTAGCATCCGGTGATATGCATGTATTAAGATTCTTTACTGATAATACTGGAGCATTCAGACCTCTTAAACCAACTGTTATAGATAACTTTAAAGCACCTAACGCTAACGAGTAAATGAAAAAAAAATAAGGGCGCCAATCAAGTAGTTTTACCTACCTGACTGACGCCCTTAAATTTTATCGTTCTAACATGTTCATAGTATCATCATAAGCTAATATTATAGCTTTAATGTAATACTTCATATCCAAGTTGTTTTCAATTATTATGTCAACTCTTATATTATCAATAAGTTTCTCACTTATATGGTTTCCTGCTCCACTGCCTTCTCGTTCTATTTTCCATAAAACTCCACCAGCATTTCGTATAGCATCCGCTTCATTTGGAAATCTGACGTCAGGGACAATCCAAAAGCCTTTATCCCTTACCATAGAGGGCAAAAATATAGTACTGGATTTTTCATATTCTCGCATTAAAGCTTTCACCCATAAGTCTTTATCAATATTTCTTCCTACTTCTGTTCCAAAGTATTGAAGAAATTCTCTATTGGTCATGGGCTCTCCCTCTTTATTAGATAAAGGCAGGGTAGTAAAAGATTCTTTGAAGGAATTATATTCAAAACTTTCCCTACTTACCCCAAGTATCAGTGACGCACATTCTTTTAATTTATCAGCAAATGCATGCTTTTCCCATCTACAACCCATTACAATAGTCTCGCTGTTTAGGTTTTCTAAAACAAAATCTTCTTCTGAAATTCTTAGTCGTTCTTCGTCTCCCAATAAGTATCTATAGTAGTCTACTAATTGTACTATTCTACACGCAGTATCCTTCCCCGATTGTGCTTTTCCTGTTATTCCAATTATCATTTCATGTAGCCCTTTAATTCATTTAAAACAAAAGTAGGGTCAAGATATGGCATCTTTTCCCTTACTTTATTATATTGTTCAACAAGCTCCCTATTGTCAGCTATTTCATCATCGAACCCTAAGAAACCGTCACTGTCAGGCTTAAGAATAAGTCTGTGAATTTCACAAGAAATTGCAAAAAGTATCGGGTCTGATGTTTCCAAATTGTTCATCATACAACATATGATTTGACTAAATCAGAGATTTGTTTACCGTCTGCAGCAGGGAACTTATCTTTCATTCCTTTAATTATTGTTCCCATATTCTTCTTTGGAATTGCAAGGCTGTCAATTTTGTCTGACATTCTATAAATTGAAGCAAGGTCAAATAGGCCTGCACGTAATTGTTCTTCTCCAGGAATTTCGGGAAGGAATTCATTTAAGATAAGAGATTCCTGCATCTCTATATCATATAAGTCTTGTCTTCCTGCCATACGATACTGTTCTGCATTATCAATGCGTTGGTCTCTCAACTTCTTAATAATGGCAATCTCTGTTGCCTCATCAAGGGGTTTTGCGTTCTTTTGTGTTTCATGAACCAGAAACGCAGTTTTAATTGCCCTAAGAACTTCTGTGCGAGTTCTTGTTTTAGCTTTCATTGATTGTTTAATCAGTTCATCAATATCCTCTTTCATTGTCTTCCAATATATTTAAAATTATACCTCCTACACCCATCAACAATATGGCAGAGATACATACTCCAAACCATACATTAAGTGAGTATGCAAACACTAGAAGTAGTACCACTAAGGTTATACCTCCGAGCCCAATAGCTCCAAGTGCAAAAAATAGTGCCAATCGTTTTCGTAAATCTCCTTTATCCATTTTTCTTTATAGTATGTCTCCTCTTTATATTTTGAGCAGTACCACTATTCCAACGACCTTCTCTTACATAGGCTATATCAACATCAGATACTCTGGTCATTGCAGCATCACGCTCTTCATCAGTTTTGTAATGACCCATGTAGCTAACTCTTGATTCATCTTTAGGAGTGTTTCTTGGACTATCAAACATATGATATATAACTACTCCACAAGGAAGGTTTTCTGTTATGAAATCCATAGCCATTTTGTCTACTCCTTCATAATCACCTACTACGAAATTCTCGAAATCAGAATCATTGTAGTAGGCTGAGTAAATAGCTGGAACGTAGTACTTCTTAAATTCTTCTTCTGTAATGTCTCTGTGTCCGCTTATAAAGTATATCATGGAACTATTTGCGCGTCTAAGTCTTTCTCGAAGACATTAATATTATACCAAGAGATTGTCTCAAGGATTCTATCTTCATGATTAAATGCCCACTTGTAGTTAGAAATATCTTTTATAGGAATGCACTGAATGGTTTTTACTTCATTCTTTTCTCCTTCTCCATTCAATACGGCTTCCATAGAAGTAGATACGTTATCCTTTCCGTATTTAAGAATGGTCGTATAACGCAATGTTACATTTCCATTATTACAATGTTCCGGGTCTGTTTCAACTCCAAATAAAGCCCACTTAGATGGGTCAATTTTGACTCCAGTTTCCTCAAATACTTCACGAGAACAAGCTTCTTCTGCTTTCTCCATATCCAAGAAACCACATGGACAATTCCAGTAACCTTGGAAATCGGGAGTTCCTTCCCCTCTTTGGTTAGCCAAGACACACCATTCGCCCTTGATTTTACAAAATGCGAATGCAGCAACTGCACAATATCGACCAGACCATAAGGTCTTGCCAGCATGTTCTCCTTCTTTAATTGTATAACTCCAATTTCTCATTTATGTCTCCTTTTTGTTTTAGATGTTTCTTCGAGTTCTTCCAACGGATTATACTTTAGGTCATTGTAAGGCATTAATGAAGTGCCTGCAATCCCCACCAAAGTCTTTCCATCATACTCTGATTTATAGATAGATAATACTTTATCAGTTTTCCTTTTATATGCAATATATATTGGAATGTCTTTCTTATGACAGGTTTCAAGTTCTTTCTTGGTTCCTCTGGTCATATCTTCAACCTTGATTCCCCAATTGAAGTCATTAATAACAAACACTGCAATATCAGAACCAGTTAATAAGGAACTTTCATACTCGGTTCCCATTTTCCAGTGGTTTGGCTCATAACCAAGAGAGTCCAGAAATATTTCTACTTCTGGAACTAAGTTAGCATATTGCATACTATATGATACATATGCTTTATTCATTTTTATAAAGATTAAATCGGTGAATGTATTGGCTAATAGCTTTAGGTACAAGAGGGTAAATTTGTTTCTTGTCCTTAACCAAATACCTAATCATAGTAGAGCTTACGTCAAAAGTACAACTAATATACCCATCCACCTTCGCCTTGAATGAACTGTTGGCTCTATTTACTGCAATCAGCTTAAAGTTTTCTAATATCCATTCTCCTTCCTTCCAATTTGCAATATCATCTACAATGTCTGCACCTACAATCAGATAAAGTTCTTCGTTTGGATAATATTCCTTCAAAAGTTGTAGGGTTTGATAGGAATAGTGAGGTTCTGGAGTGTAATAGTCAATACTAGATATTGTGCAATTATCAATTTCATCAATAGCCAGTTGTGTCATAAAACACCGGTGTTGAAATTCAGTTGCTTCGCGGTCTTTCCACACATTCTGCATAGTTGGAACCACCACTACTTCGTCAACCAAGTTATCATTTAGTGCTGATGTAATCATGTACAAATGACCCATATGGATTGGGTCAAATGTTCCTAATAAAAATCCTACTTTCATTTTTATATATTTTAATTTTTTTAGTCTACGAAATATCCACGAGAGTCCAATTCTTTTGATAAAAAACTAATAGCTTCTACACTGTATCGTTCGGTCAACTCCTCTATTCCATTGAGTAAATCATTAACCAAATCAGATACACCACAGAACCCTATATTTCCCACGAAATCGACAAGATTTTTAATAAGTTCGGGGTCATCTACCTCGAACTTCATTTCATCCTCGAAATCATCAGGAAGATAATCGTCGTCAGCATTATAGTATCTTTCTTGAACATATACTTCCACCAAGTCAAGAGTGGCATGGACTACTTCCTCTTCAAGTCTAACAGTCAATCTGAATGCCTGAGAATCATCGTCCATTTTCTCAACTATCATATAGAAAGATTCTTCCCATGTATAATCATAGTCAGATACAAGATAGTTGGCTTCTTTTAGGGCAACTAATAACTGCTCATATATTTCGTCAATCGTTTTCATATTCTTTTCTGGGTATATAAATGGGAGCTTTCTTACGTTTAAATTCGGAAGCTAAATGTCGGCTCCAAACCTTATTGACTACATCTTCTCCATGTCTAGCACATAATTGTGACCAGCAATCAGATTCTGCCATTTCATCATGCGAGTGAAGTGGTTCTCCATGCTTCTGTCGATACTCCTTAAATGGAATATATCTAGAGAGTATATCATCAACCTCATCGTAACTCTTAGCACCTATTTGTTCTAAGTCACTGTTACTAATACCAAGACCGTCCGTAGGAGTAAGAGCTATAGATAACTCTATAGCATCAGATTTACTTCCAGCACCAGTCATTATAGTATGGTGGTGTTCAATGTTTTTATAGCGATTACTAATCCACTTAGCTAACTCATAAACTTCTGTCTTCCATAGGTCTTGAATTGGGTCAAAGTCACCTACATCACCATGAATAGTCCAGAATCCAAGCTGATATTCAGTTTGATTATCTGTACTCATTACTAATCCTTTATAACGACTAGCTATATCATATAGATACATCATTCTGCACCTAGCTTGAAGATTACCATTAGCAATAGGAGTTCTACTAGGCATTTCTTCTAGCTCATCGAGATAGTAAGAATTAGCCATATTGACATCACCTGCATCAGCACAGGCATCAAACAAAGCTGCACGATAGGAACGTTCAAGTCTGTAAACACTAAATTCGTTACAGAAAGCTTCTCCTACATGTACAGAAGTAGCAAACTCATCACTTTTATTCTTAATAGGAAGACTTCTACCTATAAGAGGAATACCAGTCTTCTTACTAACCTCATGGCAGATAGCAGCAACAACAGTGGAGTCAATTCCTCCACTGATGCCCAATACCATTGCTTTCAAACCATTAGAAGTAACATAATTTGCTGTTTCTTCTACTAAGGTATTAAATACCTTTTCATAATTTAATTCTTTCATTGTTTTACTCGTTTAAGATAATAAACTATTACCCGACTGGAAACTCTGCCTCCTGATAAGAACTTAATTATGGTTGCGACTAATTCCCAACCGTCATCGCCCAGTCGATTAAGCTCTTCGCAGGTAATGTCTGTTTTTTCTAAATATTCAAATTTCATAGTCCAAGTTCTGCTAAACAAGAGTTAACTTCCATTGCACGTCCCGTATGTTTGCCTTCATCATCAGATAGCTTTACACAGTCATATACCGGCTGATTAGAGTTCATCTGACAAGATGTAAGTTTCATAACAATGTTAGAGGGTTTAAATCCAGTGTCATTGGTAAGGTTTGTACCTATACCGAACGATGCTCTAATTCTAGTCATACAATAGAGAGCAATATCTTCAGCCTTTTCAAAATCCAAAGCATTACTAAAGATAATGGTTTTCGTAGTTGGGTCTATACCCAATTCTTTATAGCGAGCAATCATTTTATTTACAAATTCATACTCGTCTCCAGAATCACATCGTACTCCGTCAAACAACTTAGCTTGTTTACGTGAGAAGTTCTTGATGAATACATTCGATGTGTAAGTATCGGTAAGAGCTATTCCCAAGTCTCCGTCATAGACATTTACCCAATTCTCAAGAGCCATGTAATTAGCCTGTTTATAGCCATACATAGCGCCATGAAACATAAACCATTCATGTGGATGTGTTCCCATTGGTTTCATGTCATACTTCATCGCAAAGTAGCAGTTGGAAGTTCCGGTACAATAGATTGATTTCTCTTTAATATACTTAATAACTTCTTCTTGTATATTGTAAGAGAATCTTCTACGAGTTCCAAATTCGGAGAAATAAATTCCTGATTGATTGGAACGTTTGATTTTACTTTCCAATTTATTAAGCATTACAGGAATGTTGACCTTATAGCCTAACATCCTATTTCTTAATTCTGAAACCATTGCAAGAATAGGAACTTCATAAAGAGAAACTTTATAAAGATAATCCTTTGCTATAATGTGAAGATGCTTTTCTTCATCCAAGAAGATTTGTACTTTACTTGGGTTAAATGTGAATTGAGATAACCACTCCCAGTAGTGTCTTGGAATAAATCGAATTGAGCTCATGAACTCAAATTCATCACTTGTAAGTCTTACTTGAGCAAGGTTATATAACTCAATACGGAGTTGCTCAACAAACTCCTCTGTGTATTCAGTATTGTCACGGTCTTTAAACTCAAAAGTTCCTACCGCTTGTGGAAACAACTTCATGTAAGCATAAGAAGTTGTAAACTTGTATAAATCTGTATCTAAAATTGATTTAATTATCATTTCTCTATTGGTTGATAAATGTTTAACTTATTTTCTTTTATAAATTCTTGGAGTGCTGTTCCACCATCAATAGACGCAATTCCTGGGAGATATACTGAAAGTCTATCCCAAATAGGTTGCAAGTTCTTAATTGTGTTAAGTACACAATAGTCCCCTGCAACACCACAAATTACAACTTCTGATTCGTTCGAAAGGTATATGTCAGCTCTACTATCGTAAATATCATCAAGCGAATAAGTATAATGGCTTTTCCTGTTTGGGTCAGGTTTAAGGTCTGGAAAAGCCCCATATTCCTCTTTAAACAGTCCTTTCTCAATTACATCGTATCGGAGATTATTATTTCTACAAGCTGTAAGAAGCAAATCATTAATTGCCGCACCTTGGGAATATTGGACACAATGAACTGGCCACTCTCCTCCATTTTCTTTAAAAGAAGGATGAAAGAAAGCGTGCCAGTCCACAGTAAACCACACTCTATCAAAATGCTCTTTATACATTAATTCTTCTATATTCCATAAAGCAGGAGTGGCTCCCTTTACATATAAAGAGCCACTCTCTAAGCAGAAATCATTCTGCATATCAACTATTATAAGTATTTTACTCATCGACTCCAGCTACTAAATATTCCTGCAATTGCAACAATAGCCAACCATAAGGCTATCGGAATCCATAATGGGCTTAAGACCCACCACCAAGACCAAGCTATGACACCACATAGCTTAAGAACAATAAATACTATAAGAAGAACTCCACCTATGCCAATTCCTCCACTACTGTTACTATTACTCATAATTCAATTATTAAAGGTTCAAACGATTGAATGTATCTCTCGTCTACTAAAGACACATTTGCCATTTTCATATCATCTAAAGTCATCAATCTGTGTTCTCCTGAATGAATGTGTCCACAGAAAGTATATTTTGGATGTTTTCTTATAATTTCATCAGCCAACCAAGGATTACCTGCATCCTCTCTAGTCCACGACTGATGAATAATACCTAATCCACACAGCTTAGGAGCATCGTGTGAGATTACTATATCACAATGTTCGGGCATTGTGGAGTACGCTTCTATAAGAGTTTTCTCCTCATACATATATGCCCAATTTCCAAATATCTTGCAATATGGAGTTCCCCAAATTGTGTATTCGGTTCCATCTTTATAATCAATGTAAGTATATGACTCATTATCGAGCATTACTAACTTCCCATCAGTGGGAGTATAAAGAAGGGAATTTTTGGAAAGAGTATTCTGATATATAGACGCTAATGCAAAGTCATGATTTCCGCCTACCATAAATACTTTTTCACAAGGTAAATCTTTTACCCATTGAGCAAATTCATGACTAAGCCACTTTTTACTTTGTGGGATATTTCTTTGCATCTTTAGTGGGGTAATATCCCCACAGATTAAGTAAATATCACACTCTTCTTTTATTTCTGGAAGAATCCCATGTAAGTCTGATAATGCGCCAAATTTCATTTATGTTTCCTAGTTTTTATGTATTTCTTACTCTCTAATTGTTGGGAAGGAGAAACAAGAGTAACATCTATTTCTATGATTTCTCCTTCTTTGGGGAGGTCTGCATAGCCAGTAATAGAGTAATAGATGCAAGAATTAATTTCTTCATAGTCTTCATCATCTTCCCACCAAACCCCATCTTCATTAAGGGCTGGTTTTGTTCTCCACAAACACAATCCTTCTTCGTCTTTTGTTATCCAAAGTCTCATTCTGTTACTTTCTTTTTAAATTCCTCAAATGATTTTATCTCTGGAACCTCGTCTCTGTTAATTACCCAATACTTACCTGGAGCCTTACCTCTATGGTTGGCTCTGTATTCATTGTACCTTTCAGTAATGTCAAAGAACTCTCTTAGTCTACATTCTCCAAGAGCATTAGCTAAATCCTCTATTTTGAATACAAAATATTTGAATTTATTGCCGTACTCATCTTTTCTTGAATATACATCTTTTATGAATTGCCCAAGTGGTGGGATTTCGACTGGTTCATCTTCCCACCTTTGCTCTCCAGCATAGAAATAGAACATTTCTCTAAAAAATAGGTGGCAAATCTGGAAGATAATCAAAAGAGATGGCTTTACTATCAACCCACTCTCCTATCACAGTATCACGGATAGGAGTTCCTTTTGTATCAAGTAACCAACGCTTTCCGTCTTCATCGGTTATTGCAAATGTCTTTCTCATATTTCAATTTCAAATTTTATAGGTTCATTTTCATAAGTCATTCCTTCTGGTATAGGAAAGCTAAACAAAGATTTGGGATGAAGGTCGTTGACTTTACCCCAAGCATCATACTTAGGATTTACATTCCAAGATTCTCCATCCCAAATGGGAGGATTGTCATAATACCAACCCTTCCCATTTTTATCTATTGCGTAGTAATAAGTTTTAATCATTACTAAGAGTCACTGTACCTTTAAATAACTTAACGTCATCCATATATGAATACGTCATTAAAGTTCCTGGTACAAAAGCTGGATGTTCTAAAAGAATTATAGTGTGTCCTGTTTGGTCACGCCCTACATAGATGTGTTCTACTATTTCATGCCAATCAAGATTCCTTACAAAGAACTTTCCTGTTCCACAGAACGTACAGCCAACCGGACATCCAGACTGTACAGAACAGCAAATTACTGTTCTCTTCGCGTATTCTCCATAACGATAGAGGACTGCTTCTGCAATTCCTTTTTTCGTTACTGCACTAGCTCCCCATTCAAATACAAACTTCTTGACATTAGTGTCAGAAGATTCAAAAATCTTATATTCCATTTTTAACCTCTTAAATTTCTTTTAGTGATTATTTCCTTTAATTGCTGCCAAGATACTGGTGTGTAATCATTATTATCTACACCAACATCATATTGATTTGGGACTAATTTATCTTCAAAAGGAGTTTTCTTTCCTTTTTCAGTATGAATGTGTCCATACAATTGCCAACTTCCTCTATGAGAACCGTCCCATGTAATCATAGGATAGTGACTCATAAAGAGTTGTTGGTTATTACATTCCTCATCACCTGTTATAGTAATCATCATTTGTCTTTCAACAGCTTCGAACCCATTTTCTGGGATGTATTTCAACTTGTCGTGATTACCTAATACAAGGTATTTATAGCCGTTTAGTTGAGGTAAAATTTTCTCCCAACGTGTCTTTTGACCAAAGCAGAAATCGCCCAATATGAAGACCGTATCGTCCCACTGGACTACTTTATTCCAATTTAATATGAGTTGCCGATTCATTTCATCAGCAGACTCAAATGGACGATTACAATACTTAATTATATTTGCGTGGTCAAAGTGACAATCAGAAGTGAAAAATACCTTATTACAGTCAAATTTATTTGTCAGATTTGCCATGTATTTTCTTATTGTCAATTTTTAAATAACAAGAATCTGGCAGTTCTTGTCCATCCAACTTTACAGAAGGAATATCCATAGATACCAGATTCTCAAACAATTTAGACTCCGTGGATATTTTTACATATCCTTCTGGAGCCATCAATTCTTCAGCTTGTTCATTAGTCAACCAAACCTCAAATATTTGCTTGACTTCCGCCCGTAATAAATGGGTCGGCTTTGTACCTTTCATAACATTCGCACTTTTTAAATTTCTTTCCTGACGTACAGTAAGGACAGATTTCATTTCTTCCGGTCTTGTGACCATGAGTTCCAGTTCTAATTTTGCTCTTCCAAGGAGTATGCATCTTTATCCACATATTTCTGAACTCTTCATTCTGAAACATTTCTTGCATAAATTCTGCACCATTGTTTTCCTTTTTGTCCTTCCTTTCATCTACTTCTTCAACACCTAAAGTTGTGTCGATGTCATACGGAGTTACTATTAAGTCTTCCATTTTTAATTATATATTTTAAGTAAAACTAATTCAGTTATTCTTTTGTTAAATTCCTCTTTAGAAACTTCTTCTAATGTACCATACTTAACATTGCCAAACCATGTTGGGTTGCCCTCATCGAAAAACTCTAAAGTATTACACTGTTCATCATAATCCGCCCCATAGCCATAGAAGTCTATTTCATCTTCATCAGTACTTTCTTCGGCGTCCAATACGTACATAAACCTTACCCCTGACTCATATCTGTCTTGGATAAAGTATTTGCCTACATATTCAGAAGCATCAAACTCTTTTTCTAGATTTATCAATCGCTCTTGCAACTGCTCTATCATACTTTGATACTCCGAAATCAATTTTGATATTTCAACTTTGTTCATTTCAATCAACATTATAATCTTCAAATAAGGAACACTTGTTAAAAGCATTAGTAATCCGTATAGTTCTACTAATGCTTTTCTCACTCCATTTAAATGTTATTTTATCCATCCTCTTTTAATAAATTCTTCGTGTAACGGATGTGCTAACTCGTATGCTTGTGGATGTGCGCTACCTGCATCACGCAATTTAAAGAATCCTTCCCACTGCGTAAGAGTACCAGTCATAATTAACTCGGTTTTTAAGCTATTAGGAAGAACTGCTCTTGCTTGCTGAGGTTTCCAACCTTGATTTAATAGCTCTAAGTAAAGTTGCTCTGCCACTTGTAGAGATGCCACAAAGTTTCGCTCTGGAGTTATTTCCCAAGTCTTAAAGTATGGGGTCTCCTTACCATTGAGATGATAATAGTACTCTCCAATAAGATTACCAAAATCATCTGAAGTAATAACAGTTCCTTTGACTTCTTGAAGAGCTAAACTGTCCGCCCAACATGGTAAAATGAAAGTAACCTCGTTATTGAACTTATCCTTAGAGTAGTTACAATATCTGGTACTTTCTTGGGCAAAGCTAAATACGCGATGGCGTACAAATTCCATTTGTTGTATTAATGCTCTTTATCATTAACTCTCCTTATTTCTAAGGAGTATCGGACTATATCATCATCCTTTACAGGATGCCCAGCACTCGTGTCTCTATTATATTCTCATTTCTGAGTTTCAAGAGTTAGTCTCTGAACCCCTCCAACTTTGTTAAAGGTTGGCTTGGCTGCTGATTAGCATGATTTAATACATCTTTACAAAATTGATACAATTCTTCCATTGTCATAGTGTGTTTACTTACATTAGCTTGATAAGTAGTCCACTGTACGTTTCCTTCAATATATCCCTTAGATGAGTCTATCCTGTCCAAAGATGCTTCATCTATAGAGTCAATATGTCTACCAGTTATTGCACATATATGGTTTTGAGATTCGTACAGGTTACTTAGATATTCTAAAGATACTAGGAACTCTATATTCCTTCTCTCAGCCGAACGTTGTAATTTAGTAAATCTAGTTAGAGTTAGTTCTCCTACCTTACCATTACGTTCTGCCTGAGCAGCTCCTCTTTCTTTAGCAGCACATTTAGCACACTTAAAGTTACGGTTGGGATTAGTAAGTTCGTTAGCCTGAACCCATTTTACAGTACCACAATCACATTGTACCTCGTATAATTGGCTACCATAATCAGATAGTTTTGGTCCTCCAATTACTGTCCAGCTTTTATATTTGTCTCCAATTTTAACCATAGTACCTCTAGCACGGGCTGCACAACTTCTACAGCTTTTAGTTCTACCATTTACTAAATCACTTAGACACTTATCTTCTATCTTACCGCATTTACATTGTACTTTAACATAAGTATGACTGCTTCTAACGAATGTATTATCATCAATCACAGTCCAACTTCCGAATGTATCACCGAGTTTACAATTTAATTTTTTCATATCCTTTACACTTTTAAGTTCATGTAAAGATACTAAATAAAATTGAATTACTCTATCAAATTTTGTTAATAAATATTAAATTTTAGCTTTCCAGCAATTCACTGGGTTTTCTTAATATATTACTATATTAAGCCACAAATTCCTTATGGGATACACCTCTATCACACACAAATTTAACAGTGATTCTCTTAGCGTGATACTCTGTAGGTTCACATAAGTACCATGTGTCCTCAAGCCAATCATTCTCAATAAGAACTCTTAGATTGGTTGTCACACACCAACAGTCACATTTATCCCCATGTTCATCCTTCATTGATAAACCTGTGGATTCTGTAACTATTGAATATTTATTATCTATATATCTAAGTTCGCTCATACCTGAATGTCCTGTAGTTATCGGTATGGCTAAATAAATAGTACCATGCTCCAACATAGCACCATGACCACTTGCTATCATTCTATCAACGAATGCTCTGGCCGTTCCTTCTGCTATTTTATCTTCTGATTTATAACATACTCTTCCAGCACGTTCAATTTGTTTAAAAACTCCTTCAAGACTGGGTTCTTGTTCCCAGATTTCAAAACTTGGTTTTATTAATTTCATACTTTTAGTGAATCCAATGGTTTCCAATTGATATATCTGCTGTTAATGGTGCTCTTGTACAAAATGGCTTACCTCCAGATTCCATACATTGAACTAATATCTTAGCTACTTCTTCTGCTATTTCTTCTGGCGCTTCGAGGTTTATCTCCATATGTTACGAATTTGTCGATTCCACAAATTCTCTTACTATTTCTAGTAAGGTCGGACTATATCTTATAATAAAGATTCATTTTCTATTCGTTTAAGCATTGCTGCTATTTTCCTAGTAGAAAAGTCTTTACTATCTACGCTTTTCAACTGCTCTTGCAGCTTACTCCAATTTTGGATAGTCTCTGAACTCCAAACCTTATAATTATAACAATTAACTGGGTACTTATTTAGTATTTTTGATACTTCATATGCCCCATCGTATCTTCCTATACGAAGATACCAATATTCTTTACCATCTTTTTTCCTTTCGATAGTAGGCTTAGCCTTGATATCAAATTTCAATAAAAATGGAATGAATAAATCTCTATTAATTTCTTCTGAAAATGCTTGTGTATTTAAATTATAGAAAAGTTTAGTTTTATGTAAACTTCCATCATCATAAAACCATAAAGCCAATCCCAAATCGTCCATAAGATTGAGAGAACTTTCTATGTCCATATTTTTAATAGCAGTAATGCTAGGATGAACATGTGTATGAAATTGCCATATAGGTTTTTTAGAATATCCGTTTATGGCTGTATAATTCTTGGTTCCTGATAGTTCTCCTAGTAAATTCATTTTATAGTCTACATATTCCTCATATATGCAGGAAGATGAATATAAAGAGTTATCTACACAAGATTTTGGAGTAGATAAGCATCCATCTCCAAATTTTCCAGTTAAAATTACTTGTAATTGTTCATTACTTAGATTCAAAGCTGCTGATTGTCCATTTTTTTGTACTTTCCATGTTTTTACTCATATTTAGTTATTCATAAATTTTCATGTACAAAAATACAAAGAATTTTCAAACTTTCAAAATAACTTTCATTATTTTTGTAGTTTCTTTGTCTTTGGGAGTTTCCAGCAATTAACGTAGTTTAACCACGACAAGATAAACCTTTATCGTGGACAGGAATACAATACTTAACTTTAAAAAGTAAGTTGTTTTCCTTTAGCCAATTGAATAGCTTTATAGAAGCCAATTTAAAACATAATGCTCCCGCTCCTTGAATTGGATAATTTACAGACTGCTTCATAGAGTCAGATAATCTTCTTCTTAAGAAGTCAGCTTCTTGGAACAATGGATTGCTCTCATCACGAGTTTGCATAGCATACTGCCCATCTACTGTTCCCAAATCATCATTTATTCTATTCAGATTATCCCAATCATAAATAAATGCTTTATGTCCTGTCACAGGACTTAGCAAAATATATCCATGTTTCACAACAAATTCCTTTTGACGTTCCTGATATGCCTTCAATCCCTCGAAACCATTCATATAATTATCCTCAATTTCTTGAGCTCTCCTTTTCGGGATACCATAGTTTCTTACTAAAGTAGAAGCATTACCTGCATAATTAAAGCAGAATTCATATCCCTTTGCCTCTTGTCTAAGTTCTGGGAATTGTTTTTTTACTTTTTCAGTAGGCATATCTTGAGGAATTTTGTCCTTAAATACCATCTTGGCTGTCAGAGAATGCATATCTTTAGAACCATTAATAAGTTCATCAAGCATAGCTTTATCATTAGCGACGGATGCCATTAGGAAAGATTCTTGTCCACTATAATCCACAGATATCCATTTGTTTCCAGGCTCTGAAACGAAACAGGCTCTAGTAATTGCAGTATGCGGAAGATTTTGGAGATTCGGATTACTTGAACTTAATCGTCCCGTATCCGTTCCAAGCTGATAAAAGTCAGCATGAATACGCCCACTTACTGGATTTATAAGCTTTAAAAACTTCTCTCCAAAAGCCTTTACTAATTGTCCTGTCTTTTTAAACTCTATATAAGGTTCAATAATAGAACATTTAGCTTTCTGTGGTTCAATAATATCAATTCCAGCAGATTTAGTTTTCTGCTTAGTTTTCTTGTCTACTGTTGTACAATTTATTCCAAGTAATTCAAATAGTGGAACGACTTGTTTACTACTGTTCCAGTTTATATTACACCTATATGCGTTATCAAATCCAGAGAATAAATCTCCTTGCAGATTCATTTCTACATAGTCGAAAGGTATTCCAAATGAATATTCTATTCCTTCATCAACAACTTTCCTCTTTACTCCAAATGCAGTGGGAGGAATCTTCATCAAATCTTTCATTTCCTTTCTAAGTGTAGTCATAATACTTGTCTTTACAAACGGACGATTTTTCAGCTGTGGGTCTGGATGAATCATTTTATGTTCTTCATAAAAATCTTCCACCCATTTATTAATACTTGCTTCGGCATCCTTCATTTGCCTAATATCATCCTTCATTTTAGCTCTCCATTTGTCTACATCAATCTTTGCACCACAATATTCAATATAGGCAATAACAGGAACAAAATGATTTTCAAAGTCAACAGCTCTAAGAAGGTCTTTCTTTACCAACTCAACTGTTTGCTTCTCTTTAATCTTAGTAAGATAAACAACATCATGTGCAGCATAAACTATGACATCTTCTGTTAATCCAGTATTAACAATCTTACCCCGAATACTCTTATCCAAGTCTAAACCTAAATAATGGTGTGCTGCAGATTGTAAAGACAGGCTATGAAATTGGGCTGGATATCCCAAATATAATAGCTTCTCAGCTATCATTCCGTCCCATACATTTACAGGGACTATTCTGTGATGATATAAAAATTTCAAATCAAATGAAAGATTCCATCCTAGTAATGTAATATCAGGATTCTCAAACACTGGTCTAAAATAATTAACATCAATTGTTGTGGTATCTACTACTATTTGGTCCTCACCTAAGCCAAATTGAATACATAATAAAGCTTTAGTGTAAGGGTCCAATCCTTCAGTTTCACTATCATATTCAATCCATTTGTGTTTTAGGATTTGCTCTAAAGCATCTTCTTTAGACATGATTTCATATGCATCGGACTTAAAGAATCTTTGCTGCGTAGTAACTAGATAAATCATTAATGAACTCCCACACTAATTTCATCCAAATCTATATCTCCATTTGATGCCATAAAATCTGCAATCCGTTCTTTTAACATTCTTGCAATCTCAAATTCATCAGTATCTAAGGTTCCTTGATATTCATAATAGAAGTCTCCTGTAATCTCTACAGAAAACTTGAATACTTTTTCATTAACATTAAACGGAGCTCTTTCGTCTAGTTCTGCTCCTAATGGTAGGTTTGACATTCTGTTCGTCTTTTAGAATTGTACATATATCCTTCATCTCTTGTAATGTATAATGTAACATCTTCTCTATTTGGATACGTAGTTCGGCTGGAAGAAATTGGGTACAAAGACTAACTGCTTGTAAGAAGGTGGTTACGCTTTTCAGCTTAGCCACCAACAATTCTTGGTTCATGATAATACAATAACGTAGGATTGTCTCTATGAATGTCTAGAGCATCAATTCCATTAATTGCTAATTCTTGTTGACACTGTTCAACATCAAATTTAGACGTGATAAGATGATAGCCATGTAGAGTGGGAACAACAAGCTTTACTTTATTATCCTCATTACCTCTACATGAATTTACAATTCTTATAATGGCATTTAATTTCCATTTATCACAAGTATCAACATCCACTAGCCTTAACAGATTTCTTCCACTTTGTGCAGGAAGTTCTCCACAAACATGGTCCCAAACTCTCGGAGCTTGAAAGGTATTTCCTTCCATAAGCATCCTTGCAAGTTTCTCTTGAGCTCCACAAGCTGTTTTGAAATAGCTTCTTTTATTAAGGTGAATGTATGCTCTAGCATTGTTGTTTTGGCATAGTTCAATTATCTTTTGCTTCTTTTCCTCAAGATAATCAATACTGTGTATATAATAGGCTTTAATGAGTCTTGCCCCATTATTACCTCTCCCTGTTACATTTCCATCTTTCTTCCGTTGAATTACTTGAAGAAAGTAGAAATCATCATTAGATTCAAACTTTAAGTTTTCCTCTATCAAATCAAAGTTATCAATCGTCATATACTTTCTCGACTTTGCAATTTCCATAATAATGGCTACCATCTACCGAATAGGTTAGATTCCCCTTAGTAAAGGTAGCCCAATAGTCCAAATCCCAACCATTTATTTCATGTTCAAGCTCTTCAAATCCTAACTGTTCCATTACTTCTAAAACCACATCAAAGGGGCATTTACCGATAAAACACTCTGGTAATGTCTCCATAATGGCTAGAAAGTTAGCTTTAACATCTCTAAGAGATTGAGTTAACAATTCTCCGTGATTTATATATGTTTCAGTCATTTGGAATTACATCTAAGTTTGTTAAATAAAATCCGTCATCGTTTAGGTCTTTCTGTACGAAATACCCATTAACTTCGACATTTTCTCCATTAAGAGTATGTATCATTACTACTCTATCTTGGTCGTATTTCTGGAGAATTTCAATTAATTGTCCTACTAGTATTCCCATTATAATAGTGTTTCAATATATTCCCTTCCTTCTCCTGTAAAGATTGGAATTTCATCATCAATAAACCAGTGACTTCTCAAAACTGAACCCGTGGCTTGGTAACATTTCTTTATGCAGCAACTCCCTCTTTTAAATTTGGTAGGATAATTGTTCCAATTAATTCCTTTTTCTTGAAATAATAGCTCTTGGATTTGTTTAGAATCCAAACCTTCTAATCTTTTATGGGAGAAATTAGCCTGTCCTACAGAGGAAATACTATTCCTAGTAGCGTCTTGTTGCCGCCATAAGATACAATTAGTTACTTCCTCCTTTGGAATGTTAAAGCATCTGGCATCAAACACTGCTCCAGCTTTAGCAGAACGCTTGTACGAATTAGTTAGTTCGTCATTATCTAATTTCCCATTATAGGAAAGCTCTACAATTTGTCTCTGGAATTGTCTATTGAAAGCAAGAGTTGCCATAGATGCAGCTACACTACATACTTTCTGGACGTTATAATCGAACCAAGCATCAGTAGTAAGTTTCTGATAGTCAATAAGTACTAAAGTTATTTCATCAGATTGTGTATATCCTAAAACACATCCCTGAATGTTCTCACATAAATATTTCATTGTTTGTTGCATAGCACTACACATAACTTCATCAAAGGGCTTATTAAAACCCTTTGTGAATGTATGAAATGCTTTTCCATCCAGCCTTATAATAACTGGAGTACGCCTAGTCAAAAATGTTTTAGAACGATTCTCATAGTAAGATTTCATTCTATCTCCCAAGTTGTCTATCATACTAAAACTTTCCCTCGTTTGGTTGTAAACAGGTCAAACCTTGTTCTCTCCACATCTCTACACATTTGTAATTGTCTTCAAGAACGAATTGAACATTATATTTTCCCTTAATATTGTCCTCGTAGATTTTTTTCTTACATTCAGCTCCGGGACTGTAATCTTTAACTGGACGGAAAAATAGTTCATCAACCTTAATATCATGCTTAGCCAACCATTCTTTAGTAGCTGCTACGATTTCAGGAGTGCCTTCTCTACCAGTGACAATGAATACTTTACACTTCTCATACATACGTCTAACAAGTGTACAAGTACCTTCAATAGCAATATCATTCAACATGCCTTCAGCCGCACCATCGCCATAGTAAGGTCTACCAGTAGTATTCAAACATAAAGTAGCATCCATATCCACCAATATAACAGGGTGACCTCCGTCTACATGCTCGGCACTCTTACTTAACATATTTTTAATATCCTCTTGGATAATAAAATCACGGTATCTTCTCCAAGTGTCTTTAATTACCTTAGCTCCCATTGGCTGCTCACGCATTGCATCACGACGAATACATTCATCAACTGAAACAAAGAAATCCTTAAATTCCAGTTCATATTCAAATTCTGTAATGGAATTAGCAACTTTAATGATGTCTTCCCACCACTTTACCTCTTTGGGATTAAGATTCATGTTGTCTATAACAATGTTATATCCTTTTCTAGTTGCTTCACAAGCAAAAGAATGCTTAAGTTCAGTTACTAGCCCTTCTCTGTTCGGAACCCAATATTCTCCAAGCATGTTACGAATATCGTCATTATTGAAACGGACTCTATGTTCTGGGTCTTCTTTAGCCCATGCCTTTGCCCAGGTTGATTTACCAGAGGCTCGAATACCTCTACAAAGTATTAATTTTCGTTTTTCCATTACTCACGGTACACTAATTGATTAATTACTCCTTCTTTACCCTCGTATGTAGCTCCTACTATTTGTTCAAGATTTTCATCTGGATACTCATCTCCATTTTGTTCTCGAATAATCTCCATAGCTCTAAAAGCATTACGAGCAGCGACTATAATTATCCCTGCTTCGTAATTCCCATAAAATTCATTAGTATATAAATACATTACTTTACAGCTCTATATAGTTCAATTACACTGTGTACAGTATAGTTACGATATGCTTCTTCAACAAGCTCTTGAGCTTTAACTGTCTCTGTTCTAGACAATTCTGGGACCATAAACATTCCATCCTTAGTTTCAATAACAAAGGTAATTCCTTCTACTATTGGATTCTTCTCCGCATCGGGATATCCATAGAACATAAAACCACCAAATGATATTGCACTAAATCTATACAAGTTGTCTTTAATATTGTCAAATGGTTTATCAGTTAGTTTGTCTGGAAGAGGAGTTTCACAATCAAGTTTATATTTCTTTCTCCATCTGATTTTTACCACAGATTCATTTACGGTATATTCAAGGTAGTCATCTCCTACCATACTTGGAATTTTAGGTAATAAAGCCCAAAATAATTTACTGATGTTTTCGTCTACGATTTGTTTTACTTCTTTACTAGTCATTTTATTAATTTTTTAAGATTCTGATTCAATATCAACTTCCCCCTTATCAAGGGCTTTACCTTCTCCATCTAAGAACTTGAAACACTTCAATTTAAATGCTTCTGATTTCATGTTCTCAATCTTGATTACAATTCCTTCATGTGGAACTTTATTATCACAAGTTGGAGAGTTACATTCCATATAGAAGTTCTTATCGTTAGCTAACTTTGACAAGAAATTCTCATTCCAGTGTTCAGATGGGTCTAAGTCAGGGTATAAATCCTTTGCATAACCATAATAATATTGCTCAACCGGAACAAGACCTACCATTTGAGCCCATAATTGTACTTCACGAGCAGAGAACTCATGTACTTTACCGCTCACATCTGTAATAGTTACACGATAAATTTGCACTTTAAAATGCTTTCCATATGTATAAGCTTCATCTCCTACAGGCGGCAGACAACCATAATCATAATTCTTTTGGATATAACCACCATTAGGTAAGAATCCAATAATTTCATAATAAGCAGTCATACCTTTAGAAAGACATGGACGAACAATGTCATCAGCATACTTCCATACATCGACTCCGTAGAATCCACCTTGAACACTTTTGTTGTAATACTGGTTCTTAATTACAGAGCGAGAAGAATATAAATAATCATACTTATCAAATTCTTCTCCAGTTAACCAACGAGCAATCTTCTGCTTCCAGTTTAATTCCTGCTTACACAATACATAAGCAGATATTCCAGAAGTCCCATGAACTTTAGAAGTTATACTGATAAGGTCACTGGGATGTAAAACATGTGGACACTTTTTGATAAGGACGGTATCATAGTGGAATCTGAACTGATTCTCGATGATTTTATCAAGTCCCTTAGGCTGTTTTCCTTTACCTGAATTTCCTGAGCCCGGTGCTCCTGGAGTGCGAGTATTTTTAGGGATATACTTCTTATTAACCCAAAATGTTTTTCCGTCATGTTCAATAGAATCAAATTCTGTTCCTTCTTCTACTTTAAGTTCAACATTTACTGTTGACATTACCCAATTTTCAAGAACTACAATAGGGATGATAAATCCTTCAGACAACTCACCACGCAATCTGATAGCCTTCACACGACCATTGTCGTCAAACATTCCAGTCTTCGTCTGGTCTACATTTAGCTCACCATGACGATACAAATTTGCATAGCTAAGGAATTTGGGATTGATACAACAAGCTGTCGGGAAATATACATACAACCCCGGTTCGGAATCAATACCAGTAATGATATTAAATCCATCAATACAGCAACATTTTAACTTCGTAACCTCTGGGTCAGAGTGTTTATGGAAGTTATCAATTTTTACAATCTTTGCCAAATAGTTTACATTGGCATTTTTACTTTGGATTAATTTCATAATTCAATTAATTGTTCTGGTGTTATAAAATGAAAATCACTGTCCTCAAATGCAAGGTGTAATTTGTAGGTTTCAAAGCTTTTAATTGCTTCAATGTAGTCTTCTACAGTACAATCCTCATCGAATATTCCTGAAGACCATACATGTATTTCTCCATTTGCTTTAAAAAAACTGACAAACTCTAAAGTATCAGTTTTTATAGCTAAACAGGAGTAACCAACAGGCTTAAGAAATTTATCCTCGGATATTTCTCTATAACCCATAAATAAGGCAGCCTTCTTAAGGTTCATATATACTCCACTCTTTAGATAAGACTGCATCAGTGTAGAACTTAGTTACTACATAGTTTACATGAGAATCTTTGATTCCACATATAATTTTTCCGTCTTCCATGAAGTACATTCTAGTCTTACCTTCTATAGTTAAACAAACTGTAAGACCACTTTCCATAAAGGAGATAGCATCTCCAAATCCAAATTTTTCCATATTTTTATCTTTCTTTTATTAGTTCTAAAAATTCATCCCAGTTCTCTGTGCTGTCGTACATAGCTTCAACAACATCGCTAGTAAAACGGCTCATTAACCGAAGTGTTTGTTCGAATACGTCTTTAAACATATCGTCCTGTTCGTCCTTACTAAGCGTTTTGCCAGTCATTTCGACCAGCAATTCGCCTACTTTGGATGCAATGTCTATTTGTTTTTTATAACTCATAGCTTCGTGTGGCTCTGTAAATATACCCATTAAAGATTACTTCATGTTTGCTCATGCTTTTAGAATTTATAGTCAATGCAAGTTATTTCATATCTATTACCTGCAAAATGGTATATCCCATCCTCTTTCAAAAATCTGCCAAAATTTTCATCCACAGCTTCTTGAAATGTTTTAGGGAAACTTAAGTACCAATAATTGCCAGTGGGGGCTGGGGCATTTTGAACTAAGTTTATAATTGTTTGTAGAATAATTTCACTATTAGTCATAATCTCTAATACATTTTAGTACTGGCTGCAGTGGAGTTCCTTCTTCTGAATAATAGAAGAACTTAACAGTAGCCATCTTTCCGATAATATCATCGAGATTGTCTCTATATTCCTGCTTTAATTCTCTACTTCCCATTGGCTTAGCCTTAAATTCTATCCCATCTTCAGTTACACAGGTGAAACACATATCTTCATCACGAAGACCTTCTGAAATACCAGTGATTTCAAATTCCGCATCCTGATATTCCTTGATTTTAATCATGTCATTAGTTCGTTTACCAAAGCCATATAGCTTACTCGGATTACGAATAACAACACCTTCAAAACCTTCACCTACATACTTATCATGTAACTTTTTAATATTTGCCCAACCACTAACTTCTTCTTGAGGAACAAGTCTTATTTGTAAATCCTTAGTAAGAATAGGGGCAAATAAATCAGAAGTAATATTTAACTCTTCTGCCATTTCAAGCATTTGCTCATTTCTTTGAGTGAAATCAGCTTCTGCATCCATAATGTCATACATCCAAAACTCTAATTCTAGAGTTCTAGGGTCGTCTTGCTCCAATCTTGCGGTACCAGAAATCCATTGAAGTGGTCTACCATGAGAATATAATTCTCCATCAATAGACACATCTGGATGATTCCTAAACCATTCGATTAAAGCTGGATTATTTCTTATGTGTACAGTAGCTGGGTCATAGTCTCCTCCACCTCTACTTGAAGAATGAACTTCACCATCTTTAAAATAGAAGGAACAGCGGACTCCATCAATCTTACGAGATGCTAGCCACACTTTGACCTTATCATATACACTTGTTGCAACTTTATTAAAGTCTTTAGCAAGCATATGTTTTTTACAACCATTAGCATCGGTCTTATGCTCTGGAAGAATTTCATCAAGTTGGGCTTTAGTATAATCTTCGATTTCTCCCTCAATTAACTTATAGCCTTTATCTTGATATTTTTTCAGGTGGGAATTATATTCGAGTTCTGCCTGTTGTGTGACAGTTCTCTTTACCTTACCTTTAGTAATAGTTATATCTGGCTGTGCTGTAACCTTACCTTGATATTGGTAAGTGTTTCTTTTAATTGTAAAGCCAGAGAGTTCACTTCCTTCACAGGAAATCTCAACTACTCTGATTTTACCCTTTGAGTCTTTAGAAATTAAGGTATTCCTCATTATTTCTCTCCAGTATGTCCAAATCCACCTTTACGTTCTGTTTCATTTAATCTAGCTACTTCTTCCCATTCAGCCTTAGCTACCGTTGCAAATACTAATTGAGCAATACGTTCTCCATCCTCAATCCACACCGCTTCGTGACCTTGGTTAATGACTATTATACCAATTTCGTTTCTGTAGTCAGCATCAATTGTACCTGGAGTGTTAAGTATAGTAATTCCCTTCTTTAGAGCCAGTCCGCTTCTAGGTCTTACTTGGCACTCATAGATAAACTCACAGTCTTGGTCAGTAACTGGAAGAGCAATCTTTAATCCAGTCGGAATAAGTGCCCTAGCACCTGGGTCAAGACGAAACATTGTAACCTTGTTAATATCGGATTTAAAAAGAATTTCACAATCCCCGAATGCTTTAATAGGATTATCAACTGTTACTCTACTAAAGTCTGCACGTACATCCATACCTGCTGACATAGGAGTTTCATACTGTGGAAGTTTATTGTTCGATAGATTAATTACTTGTACCTTCATTTAAATAATTTATTAGGGAGTTTAATACGTCTTTATCTGCTTCTGAATAGAAAGCCTTAATTAGTTCATCTCCTTCATAAACAGCAACAAACGGAGTCATTCTGGCTCCGCATGATGCTTTTATTTTATATGCTTGCTTTTTTTCTTTATAGCTGCCTTCATCAAACAACTCTAAAAAGATTCCAGATAAATTTGCATCTAGTATCCTCTTTGAATCAGAAGGATTACTATAAACAAACTTTACTGTTACCATGCAATTGTTATGTAAAGATACTTAGTAGTGTAAGGACCTGTCTCACACGAGAACTCAATTATGTCACTATCGTCGAATAAATCATAGATACTTCCATATCTGTCTTCCCCTAGTGTAGTCCAATCAACATAATCCCTTAAATCTTCTGGAATTCTATGTCTCTCATCCATTATGTAGCCTTGTCTAGCGTCATAGAGCATATCATCAATATCATCGTCATTATATACTCTATATGTCTCTTCGGTACCATCTTCTTTCTCAAAAGTAATTTCTCCATCATCCCACTCATCAACTGTGATTTTTTCAAGGATATTCTGAATTTCTTCTTCTGGAGTGTCTTCATCAAAATAAGCTTTATACAGGTCTAGGACGGCTACAACTTTCCAAGGGTTATCATATTCTTTATCTTCTAAGTAAGTAGCCATAAAATTGAGTTTCTCTTCTCTTTCAGTCATTTTAGTAAATTTTTATTGTAATAAATGAACATCTTTTCTTGTCCGAGACAATGCTACATACTGCAATTGTCTTCTTTCATCTTCATCTTTACAAAGGTTGATATTCTTCATATCAACGAAAACCTCTCCATAAGAACTTCCTTGAGACTTATGTGTAGAGCAGGCATAGCCATAATCAAAGGACTTCTTTCTAATTAACCTATTTTCATAGAACATATCTACTGGAGTTGTGAAACTTCCAATGACATTGTAATATTCCTTCCAAGCGGTTCTAGATTGTTGAAGTCTACCATTCTCCTTCAAGTTAATGGCTTGTAATCGTAATCCTTCGATACGTGATGCTAGAGCTTGCATATAATCAGAATCAATATCTCTTGAAATCATAGATATTGGAGTTCTGTCATCTGTATTAGAATCATACAGTGTAAGCTCATATCCTGGGACTTTCATAAACCCAGGAATATAAATATCACGCTTTTCTGGCTCGTCTACTATAATATAATCCATTGAGTTCCAGAATTTAATACCATTAAACTCGAGATTCTCATATCCAGTCAAGAACTCAAACTGATGATATTCAACAGTCTTTGCATCTTCCCAGATTACCCTTCTGACACAGTTGTTATAGCTAGTAACCATAACATTCGTATATGACAATATTTTAGTTGCCAATATGTCTCCATCTCTCATTGCTTTCTTATAAGCTGGCACAGCTGCCTTTAGAAATGGAATAACATCAGAATAACAATATAGAGAACCCTCCTCTGACTCTGCAGAGTGGAATCTATCAATAGTATTACTTCTTAAAGTAGTTAATATAGGCATTAATGCATTATTCTCTGCTTGCCTATAAATCTTAGTAAGAATATATCTATCCTCTAAGTTAAATACTTTAGAAGTAGTGAGTGAATTAACAGGACGTAATTGACATTTATCTCCCACAAATATCACCTTACAATTAAATGCAACACACTTCTCTATCAACAAATCAAATAAATCATCATTTATCATAGAAGATTCGTCACATATAACTACTCCACCTCTCGGTATCTGTATTCTCTTGTCATTCACTCTGAACTTTAAATCCTTAAAGTCCAACTCTAGGATTTCAATATTTGGAGAAAGCTGTAATAACTGATGCAATGTTATAGCGTCTCTATTGGTAAATCTTGAAAGTACCAATTTGGCTTTGTGAGTTGGAGCACACAAAGCATATTCCATTGTAAATTCAGAATCCATATACTCAATGAGAGTTCTCATTAAGAAACTTTTTCCTGTACCTGCTGCTCCAATCAATGAAAATGCTCTCTTGTTCTTATTTTTTAAGAACTCTTTCATTGCATCCAATGCTTCTACTTGCTGTTCTCCTAGTTGAGGTTTTTCTGTTTCTACACCTATATTTGCTAGTGTGAAATTAAACATACTAAGCAAATATTAGTATGAGTAATACTATCACTGTAATAACAGCCTTATATGGGTATCTATCCATTTCTTTTTCAATGTCACTATGTCTCTTGATATAATCTCTTCCTACAGGATTGAGTGTAAATATAGAAGTTAATACTACATCTGCAATCCATATCCATGCAATAATTTGTGCTATTAAAACCATAATAAATAAAAAAGAGCAACCTTATGGCTGCTCTTTCCAAAATAAACGTGTAATATCTTCTAACACATAAAGACCTGTTTCTTCATAGGTTTTATTAACCTTATACATCTTTTGATTGGTATTAGGATTATCAAGTGGTCCACATTCTTCAATGTAAGGACCAAGCTTGATATAATCAAAGTTTTTTAAACAAATATCCTGGGGTATTTCTTTTCTACCACTATACCAAGCTATCTTTACATCAGCCCAACTTCCAGGAGTATCATTCATACTGCGCATTATATCAGCTAACCAATTAATGTATGCTGGCTCTGAATCCCCTCCCATGAATGCTACACAGGTAATTCCTTTATTATCAAGCATTAGTTCTACTAGAGAATCTTCGTCAAGAGGTTTTCCAATATCCTCTGCCAAGTAAGAGCTATGACAGCCCTTACAATGACAT
>OLOE01000011.1_pt1 | contig 116455 bp, 115 predicted proteins | sample 1673201 | NCBI WGS metagenome assembly OLOE01 (sample SAMEA3136765, study PRJEB25190) | human gut metagenome | biome: human gut; feature: human-associated habitat; material: faeces | place: Austria | collected 2013
GCCGCCATAATAATAACAAACTAAAATTCTACAACTACTTTATCGCTTTCTTCTCCAGCTTCCTCATGTGTTTCAGATAGATGAGTAACAACAACCCTCCGGTAAAGATCCCCGATGCAACATACACATTCATCAGCATCTCATATGTCGGAACCATCTTAAAGACAGTCAAAAGCCAGATTACACGGAATACCACTGTTCCAAGCACCGTAATAATTGAAGGTTCTAAAGATTTTTCCATTGTATTACCCTGAATTTTTAATAATGTTCCAACTTATCTTTTGTTTTTGATATTTTTCCTACTTATCAAAATCTACTTCGAATGTTCCTTCCGGTGTTTTCATTGTCAGAACTCCCAGATTAAAATCCTCGTCATTAATAGTAATATGATATTCAAATATCACATCATCCTCAAATTTCGAAAGCAGCAGATATGTCCCATTTTCTTTTCCGTCAATCTGATCACAGATATCATCATATACATCTGCTCCGGAAATCTGACGTGGATATCCCGATTCCTTTATTTTCTTTTCAATCAATTCATATAATTCGTTCATTTTTTTCTCCTTTGATTTTCCTTATTATGATTTATTTTTCTCTATAGTAATGCCATATATTTTTCACGCCTATTGCCTTCATGCCCCCCATCTTTGCAGGTTCCTGCCATCTCATACCCCATTGATTCATAATACTGATTAAGAAATGGATTGTCGATGGAACAGTCCAGACGCACTCTTTCTTTGTGATCATTTACTGCCAGTGCTTCGACAGCTTTTATGATTTCTCTTCCAGCCCCTTTTTCAGTCAGGTCGGTTACAAAATTGTGCAGATAACCATTGTTGTTCCACTGATCAATTCCTTTTTTCGTTCATCCACTGAATCCGCTTCAGATACAGACTGAATATTTCTTCTACCTCTGTCTGATCTGCCTTCTTTAATACATACTTCATCTTTAAATCACCTTATACCTTAACCATCTTCTGCTATGGAATCTCCATGTAAATATTACTGCACGTACTGTCCAGTCGGCAAACATACCGATCCAGACACCCATCGGTCCAAATCCCAGAAATCGGATCAGTATCACGCACAGACAAAATCGGCACAGCCACATGACCAGACACGACGTGATCATAGAAAATTTTACGTCTCCCGCCGCACGAAGTCCGTATGCCGGAACAAATGCCAGCGTCCATACAATCGGCTTCACAATCGTAATCCAGATTACCATATGGAAACACATCTTTGCACTTGCAGGCTCCATGCCGCCAAGAACTGTCACAGGCCTGATCAATGCAAATACCAGCAGGCAGCTTACAATGATTGCCACTTCTGCGATCACACTTAATTTTTTTATGTAATAGACCGCCTCGTCTTTTCTGTCCGCTCCCATACACTGACCTACAATTGTCATCAACCCTACGCCAACTCCGATTGCCGCCATTCCATTCAGATTCTCCAGAATATTTGTCATTGCCTGGGCTGCGATTGCAGTTGTACCTAATGTTGATACGGTAGACTGTATCGCCAGTTTTCCAAGCTGGAACATACTGTTTTCCACACCGGACGGAATTCCAATCCCGAGTATTCTCCGGATCATCGCCCAGTCCGGACGGATTTTCAGGTAATCTCTTACCACAATTGGCTGCCGGTCTTTTCTTAATTGAATCAATACTACCACTGCACAGAATATACGGGAGACCAGTGTAGAAATTGCCGCACCCGCAACTCCCATATGGAAAATCCAGATCATAATTGCATTTCCAACAATATTCATCGCATTCGATATCATGGAAATGAGCATTGGACCCTTCGTATTCTCCTGCGCGCGAAAAATGGATGCCGCCGAATCATATGCCGCTATGAACGGAAATGAAATAGCTGTATAAAAGAAATATGTCTCTGAGGCTCTCATAACGTCAGCTTCTACTGAACCAAAAATCAGGCGCAAAAGCGGTTTCTTAAATCCCAGACATAACACACTGACTACGATTGAGATGGCCGTGATGATGAATAACACCTGTCTTGCAGATTCATTCGCCATCTTTTTATTCTGTTGTCCGATATACTGTGAACAGACAATTGCTCCTCCTGCTGCCAGTGCCGAAAATGCCTGTATCACAAGAATATTGATAGAGTCCACCAGCGATACTGCCGAGATAGCTGCAGATCCAATATTACTTACCATCATCGTATCTGCCGTTCCCATAATTGAATTCAATAACTGTTCCAGAACGACCGGTATCAGAATACCGGCGATCATTTTATTTGAAAACATATGCTGTTGTTTCACTTTTTCTGTCATCACTTTTTCTGCTCCATAATATGAATGATTTCTTTATCCGTCTGCGCCATCCCCTGATTACCGATCTGTGCCATATGACGGATACAGTCTTCCGGTGTCTCTGCACAGATACCGTCACTCACACGAAGCGGCGCATCATGAACGGCCGTCAGCGCACAAAGCAGGGCTGCCGATGATCCTGTTGCAACCTTCATTGCACAGCCGACCTTTCCGCCGTCACAGATCATTCCCGTTACCGTCCCGGACATATTTCGCACCGCATACCCAAGCTGTTCGTCACTGCCTCCCAGCAGGTAAGCAATTCCTACGGATGCAGCCGTTGATGATGCCATGACACAGGAGCACATCGGTGACAGCTTTCCTATATAAGCATTGATATAACGGTTCACCAGGTGAGCAATTGCAAGCGCACGCACCTTTTTCTCCATTGACACTCCCAATGCGTCTGCTGCTTCACTGACCGGCAGGATCACTACCAGACCTTTTGTTCCCGCACCGGAACTGCTCATCGTCGGCAGCGGACAGCCGTCCAGACGACTCTCGGCTGCCGAACTTACTTTCAGCATAATTCTGGTCAGCAGATCATTCTTCAACACCTCTGAACCTTTTTCACTCCGAAGCGTATCTGCAATTCCTACTCCGACTTTCTTATCTTCGGAATAAGCTGCCAGTCTTTCATTCATTTCCACTCCATCCATCAGGAAATGTAATTCTTCCTCTGAAGCTGTATCTGCAACCTGGCGGATCTGTGCAATTGTCATCTGTTTCAACGTCTCAATCAGAGCATTATCTGATGCCTGTCCGTTTTCCTGATTTTTTTCATATATAATCTTTCCATTTTTCTCCAGATATACAAGATTCGTATGTGTTCCTCTGATGACCGATGTGATCATATCTGCTTCTGTCTTAATCTTACATTTCACATACAATCCCTGCTCCTGCTCTTTAATCTTCACGGATACAGCAGCCATACCGCACAGTTCTTTCATCTGTTCCAGAATTTCCGGTGTGATATCTTCCAGAAGTTCCAGCCCTTTTTCCGGATTCTTAAGATATGCTCCCAGTGCTGCTGCATATGGAAGTCCTACATAATCACAGCCTGGGATTCCTGCCGACATTCCATTTTTATAGATTCCTGCATTTACTTCCACTTCTATCGAGCGGATCTTATTTTCCGTCATTTTCCCTGCATTTGCTGCGCACAGTGCTACACATACCGGTTCCGTGCAGCCAAGTGCCGGAACTACGTCATTCTTTAAAAGTGTAATCATTTCTTCTTTTTTTAACATATCTCTTCCCCAAACTTTTTATTTCGACCAGGTTGGTTCTTCCTCTCCTGTATAGGCAAATCTGCCGTCATTCTTTTCTTCCAGTGCTTTGATCATATGATAGGTATATTCATTATATGGTGTTGGAATCCCCAGTTCTTTTCCCATACGCATCAGCGCTCCTGAGAACATATCGATCTCCGTATGACGTCCTGCATCCAGATCCTGTAATGTGGAATAACGGGCCATTGGCGGAACCGCACTTCCCCGTCCGGACATTCTGTCCGCTTTACTGATGTCAATTCCTTTCGCTTCTGCAATTGCTTCCAGTTCTTTTTTCAAACCATTCTGAATTGCTTTCATATGTTCACTGTCCCGGTAACAGCCAACACCTACTCCCAGGATTGCCTGTGGCAGATTATTGCAGACATTCAGACGGAATTTACACCACACTTCTTCTATTGCATATTCCGTTGAACGGTAATGGATTCCCGTACCGGCAAACAGTTCTTTCACCGCCTTTACCCTTTCACTTTCGTATGGGGCTTCATATTCACCGAAGATGATCCCAAGTGTTGTCTCCGGATCGAAATGATATCCGTCCGCTTCTCTGTGCGACGCTACTTTAATCACAGCCGGAAGAATGTGTGACTTTCCAATCTGTTCTGCGATGATCTCTTCGCTGTCCACGCCATTCATCAGGCTCATTACACTGGTATCTTTTCCAACTATTTTTCGGATGCTTTCCAATGCTCCCGGTAATGCACCGTATTTTAACGAAACGATCAGGAAATCCACATTTTCTGCTTCCTCTGGTGTCCACACCTCCGGATGATAGACCTTTCCGTTGATCGCACAGCCCTGACGGCTCAGTCTTTCCTTTCTCTCTCCTTCGGCGATCACACCAAGCTTTATATCTTCACGGTTCGCAAGTCCCCAGATCACATAGGAACCTACCGCACCTGCACCTAATACTGCAACTGATGTTATCTTCATGATTCTTGTCCTTTCATGTTCTGTCTCTGTTAATCCTCAGAATCGTCCGCCAGCAATTTCTCTTGCATACTTTTGTATCTACATGACCTGCCACTGGCAGCTCCTTACGAACACATGGCGATACCCAAAAAATGGCTGCAATCAGTTTCCTGACTGCAACCATTTTATCACATTTTTTATACTTCGGTAGGATTATTTCAATTTTCCGTATTCTTCATCGGATACTGCCTCGCACCATTCATTGGAAGTCTCTTCTCCCGGAACTTCTACTGCCCATGCCTTCGGCCATCCTGCATAGAATCCCACGTGTGTGATCACTGCTGCGATCTCTTTCTGTGTCACTCCGTGATCTTTGGCGTTCTGAAGATGGAATTTCAAGGAAGAATCTTCTTTCAATGCTTTCTTTGTTATCCCTGCTGTCCATTCGCCTGACGGATCATATCTTCCACAACGATATCAAAGATTTCTCCAACAGAATTGCAATACTCCAGTATCTTCCACGGCTCATTCGTATGGAAATGAATCTTCACCAGATCTTCATCACCTGCTGCGATCAGACTGTTACCTTCAAAATGTTCTGTAATATAATCTGCGATATCATCTTCATCCAGATCTTCGTCTCTTCTCTCGATCAGTAACTGTGTATCGTAACGATATGCGAACTGATCATCTTCTGCATCAATTGATTGAACTCCCATCTTTCTTATCCTCCGTTATCATTCCAAAATTCTTTACATCGGTGTTCCTACTTCGATCAGATTGCCATCCGGATCATAGAAACGGACCACCTTCTGCCCCCAGCTGTGTGTCATCAGCCGGTTGACATACCTAATATTAGGATACAACTTTTCAAGCTTTCTGGCAAATGCTTCGATATCCGGTTCTTCGAAATATAACTCACTGGCATGATTTTCCGGAATAATATCCTTATTCAGAACTTCTTTCCATATCTTTTCGTCCTGAAGTACCAGGCCTTCCGTTAATATCACATTGCCGTCATTGTCAAGAATTGTATTCAGTCCGAACAGGTCATGATAGAATTGTTTGGAATGTTCGATATCTTTTACAACAATTAATATATTTTTTAATCGCATTTCTTTTCTCCATTATGCATTGACTTTTCCCGGATTTCATTTTCCCTGAGCTTTATTTTATCCAGACTTTATTTTCCCTGCTCTGCCAGATATTCTTCTGTCAAAGCTACGGCATCTGCGATACACTGTGGACAACTGCAGAGAACTTTTCCTGTCTCCACACCTTTTAACTCCCGGCAGATGCAGGAACCATTTTTCTCTTTGAATTTTTCTACTTTGCTTCGGATCATCTTATATGTATCCCCTTTGGTTCTGGATCCTTCTTCTGTGCCTCCCTGACTGTTATCAAGACCGATGATCATTGCCATTCCAGACAATGCACCACACATCTCCATCACGCCCATACCCAGACCAAAACCTTCTGCGATACGAAACATATCGTCTTCACTGATTCCGAATTCTTTGCAAAATGTACAGGCTACTGCCTGGGCGCAGTTGCATCCTCTCTGGTGTAATTCTGCTGCATGTTCTGCTTTTGTATTCATGTTAGTCTACTCTCCTTTTGGTTATATATTTTTACTTTTTATTTCATTTTTAGTTAATTCTTATCTATCTCCGTTTCCGATCTTAATCAGATTATTCATGCTTGCCGCTTCCAATGTATTTAATTGTTGTACCGTTAACTGTCGTAATAATTTCATCCGTTCTTTCTGATTCTTATTCTGATTAATCAAAATAGCATTATAACTCTCCTAATTTGCTAGTACCAACCTTTCCCCATTGCCCCTCCTGTTATAATATCGCATACTTTATTAAACCAAATTACTATTATTTAATATATTTTAACATAAAACTATACACAATTGCAATTATTAGTTAATAGCAAAAAGTAAAATCAATACGCCCAACACCTTTCATTGACTTTTCCAGATACTCAGATTACAAAAAGAAGCCAGATTTCTCCGACTTCCTTTCAAACTACGATTTCTATATATTCTTATTTCATAATCAGATTCAACACACCTGTTGACTGCAGGAATAAAATCATCATAATGACTGGCATAATATAACGCATCATCACATTATATAACTTTTTACGCTTGAATTTTTCGCCATTCAGTTCCATTTCCTCCGCAATCCATGACGGTTTCATGATCCAGCCGATCAAAATTGCTGATAACAGTGAGATAAACGGCATCATAAAGCTGTTACTGATATAGTCCATGATATCCAGAAGCTGTCCCGTACTTCCGTTTGGAAGTGCAACTTCTACATAGAAGACGCTGTATCCAAGTGCGATCACTGCTGTTGCGATCAGGTAGATCACCGATAACACTCTGGTCGTCTTCTTACGCTCTGTGTGGAATAATTCCATACAGTTTGCGGTAATGGATTCCAGTACCGAGATGCAAGATGTTAACGCCGCAAATCCTGCCAGCACGAAGAACAGAATTCCGATGATTCTTCCTACCGCTCCCATACAATAGAATACTTTCGGCAATGAGACAAACATCAGTCCCGGGCCTGCTGACATACCATCCAGTCCGGAGAATACGAATACTGCCGGAATGATCATAACACCGGCAAGGAATGCAACTCCTGTATCCATAATTTCAATCTGCGATACCGCTTTGTTCAGATCTACATCTTTCTTTACATAAGATCCATATGTAATCATAATTCCCATAGATACACTCAGTGAAAAGAACAACTGACTCATTGCATCCAGTGTGATCTGAAGGAAACGTCCAATCGTGATTCCTGTCAGATCCGGTTTCATATACACCTTCAGTCCCTGTAATCCTGTACGGACCGTTCCGTCATCCAACGTAGTCTTTAATGTAAGTGAGAAAATTGCGATTCCAATTACCATGATCAACAGAACCGGCATGATAAATTTGGAAACTCGTTCAATTCCCTTTTCTACTCCGTTATATACGATCAGTGCAGTCAGGAACATAAAGATCAGTCCATACCATACGGAAGACGGAGAAGAGATAAATGAAGTAAAGCAGTTATCTGCTACTGCCTGCTTTCCTGAACTTGTAAGATAGATCACGATATATCTTAAGATCCATCCACCAATCACCGCGTAATAAGTCATGATCAATACCGGAACCAGGAATGTGATCACTCCAAGAAATTTCCATTTTTTTCTCATTGATTCATAGGCATAGATTGCGCTTTTTCCCGTCTTGCGGCCAATTGCTATATCTGTAGTCAGTAACACAAAACCAACCGTCAATACCAGCACAAGATAGATGATCAGGAAAAGTCCTCCCCCGTCTTTTGCTGCCAGATATGGAAAACGCCAGAGGTTTCCCACGCCGACTGCGCTTCCGGCTGCTGCAAATACGAAGCCAATCTGCCCGCTAAAGCTATTTTTTTGTTTCATACTCTTTTTTCCTCTCATTTTTTCGTTAATACTTCAATATTTTACCACTAATTCATAGAAAATAAAACAAAAAAGACCAGTGGAGACGTGAAAAAGTAGCTTTTTTTCTGTCCCCACTGGCCTTTCTGCTATCTACAGGCTCCAGTCTGCTGCCATTAGCTGTGTCTTCATTATATTCGCATAGATGCCGTCTTTCTTCTTCAATTCTTCCGGCGTACCACTTTCCGCAACTACACCGTCTTTCAATACCACAATCTTATCCGCATCTGCGACTGTTCTCATTCTGTGTGCAATGATCATGACCGTCTTATTCTTAATCAGTCGTGACAGGGATTCCTGTATCATCGTCTCGTTATCTACATCCAGAGACGCCGTTGCTTCATCCAGAAGGATGGCCCGATCAGTTCGGTAACTTCGCCCTGTTTTGCCGTAAATGTGACATCTTTTAATACCGCATCTCCTATATTATAAGAAAATCCGACATTCTGGAATGCAATATCATATCCCTGATTATCCATCATTGTTGTACCATCCTGCACTTCATGTGACAGGATCTCATCCTTTGATGCTCAATGATACACCTATGATTCACAGCCTTCTTTGTATATAATGTCCCATCCGGTGCTGTGATATTTTTCCAGCATGACCACATATTCTTCAGCCTCTTCTTTGGACATATCGTGCCTTACCACTTCGAAAAAGCTTTCAAATAATGCCTTATTCATAATGTGCATGAAGTTTTTCGTAACCGGCTTTCCTCCTTTAAAATGAAGTCCGGTCGCTTCCATGAACTTATATGTATATTCTGTCTCGATATCCACCAGATGTTCTACAAAGTTCTGGGACTTCGTCCCATAGGAACCATTTACCAGAAGTTTGAACTCTTCGAAATGCTCATACATATATTCCACAAACATCTCCATCCCCTGCTGCGCTTCGTTCAGGCGCAGCAGACCGTTGTCCACGAATACGCAGGTCAGGTTTTTGCCGATAGCGCGGTGCAGCAGCATCGCGGTCACCGAAGAGTCCACACCGCCGGAGAGGCCGAGGATCACTTTGTCGTCGCCAACCTGCTGACGGATACGCTCAACGGCGTCGTCAATGATTTTCGCCGGGGTCCACAGCGCTTCGCACTGGCAGATGTCGCGCACGAAGCGCTCCAGCATACGCATTCCCTGACGGGTGTGGGTCACTTCCGGGTGGAACTGCACGCCGTAGAAGCGTTTTTCTTCGTTGGCCATAATGGCGAACGGGCAGTTGTCGGTGCTGGCGACGGTCACGAAGTCCGCCGGGATGGCGGTCACTTTGTCGCCGTGGCTCATCCACACGTCCAGCAGCGGTTTGCCGTCTGCGGTCAGGGAATCTTCGATACCGCGCACCAGCGCGCTGTCGTTAACCACTTCAACCTGCGCGTAACCAAACTCACGCTCGTTAGAACCTTCTACATGGCCGCCCAGCTGCATCGCCATGGTCTGCATGCCGTAGCAGACGCCAAATACCGGCACGCCGGCTTCGAACACATACTGCGGCGCGCGCGGGCTGTTCTCTTCGGTGGTGCTTTCCGGGCCGCCGGAAAGAATGATGCCGCTTGGATTAAATTCGCGGATCTGTGCTTCCGTGACATCCCATGCCCACAGCTCACAGTAGACGCCCAGCTCACGCACGCGACGCGCCACCAGCTGAGTATACTGAGACCCGAAGTCGAGGATGAGGATGCGATGTTTATGAATGTTTTCCGTCATTGACGCTAATTCCGAGGCAAGTGAAACAGAGTAAATAAATCGCCCGACGCAAGGTCGGGCGAAGAAATCAGGAGCCCAGACGGTAGTTCGGGGACTCTTTGGTGATGGTCACGTCGTGAACGTGGCTTTCCTGAATGCCCGCACCGCTGATGCGTACGAATTCAGCTTTGGTACGCAGCAGGTCAATGGTACCACAGCCGGTCAGACCCATACAGGAACGCAGGCCGCCCATCTGCTGGTGAATGATCTCTTTCAGGCGGCCTTTATAGGCCACGCGGCCTTCGATACCTTCCGGCACCAGTTTGTCAGCGGCGTTATCGCTCTGGAAATAGCGATCAGAGGAGCCTTTGGACATCGCGCCAAGGGAGCCCATCCCGCGGTAGGATTTGTAAGAGCGACCCTGATAGAGTTCGATTTCACCCGGGGACTCTTCGGTACCCGCCAGCATGGAGCCAACCATCACCGCCGCCGCACCGGCGGCGATCGCTTTGGCGATATCGCCGGAGAAACGGATACCGCCGTCAGCGATAACCGGAATACCGGTCCCTTCCAGCGCTTCCACCGCGTCGGAAACAGCGGTGATCTGCGGCACACCCACGCCGGTGACGATACGGGTAGTACAGATGGAGCCCGGGCCGATGCCCACTTTCACCGCGCTGCAGCCAGCTTCCGCCAGCGCGCGTGCGCCTGCGCCAGTGGCGACGTTGCCGCCGATGATCTGCAGGTCAGGATATTTCGCGCGCGTTTCACGGATACGCTGCAGAACGCCTTCTGAGTGACCGTGCGAGGAGTCGATCAGCAGAACGTCAACGCCTGCCGCTACCAACGCGTCTACGCGCTCTTCGTTGCCGGCACCGGCGCCGACCGCCGCGCCTACGCGCAGACGGCCCTGCTCATCTTTACAGGCGTTCGGTTTACGTTCTGCTTTCTGGAAGTCTTTGACGGTGATCATGCCGCGCAGGTGGAAGCTCTCATCCACGACCAGCGCTTTCTCAACGCGTTTTTCGTGCATCTTAGCGAAGACCACTTCACGGCTTTCGCCTTCACGAACGGTGACCAGACGCTCTTTCGGCGTCATGTAGACGCTGACCGGCTGGTTCAGATCGGTGACGAAACGCACGTCGCGGCCGGTGATGATGCCAACCAGCTCGTTTTCTTCGGTAACCACCGGGTAGCCGGCGAAACCGTTGCGCTCGGTCAGCTCTTTCACTTCACGCAGGGTGGTGGTTGGCAGAACGGTCTGCGGGTCGGTGACCACGCCGGACTCATGTTTCTTCACGCGACGAACTTCTTCCGCCTGGCGCTCGATGGACATGTTTTTGTGAATAAAGCCGATGCCGCCTTCCTGTGCCAGGGCAATAGCCAGACGCGCTTCCGTTACGGTATCCATGGCTGCGGAGAGCATAGGAATATTCAGACGAATGGTTTTCGTCAGCTGAGTGCTGAGATCGGCAGTATTCGGCAGAACGGTAGAATGAGCGGGAACGAGGAGGACGTCGTCAAACGTCAGGGCTTCTTTAGCGATACGTAGCATGGGCAATATCTCGACCAGGGTGGATAAATATTGCCGTGGCATTATACAGAGCGTAACCGATTGCATCTACCCTTTTTTGCAAATAATACTTGCCATCCCCTCTGAGCGCGTTACTATCGACTGAATAACCTGCTGATTTAAAGTTTGATCTTGCTCACATGTTACCCTCTCAATCCCCCGCAATTTTTACCGTAAGCCGCCTCAATCAGACGGTGCGTCTGCTGCTTGAGCGCGAAATGGGCCAGGTTTGGATCAGCGGCGAGATCTCTAACTTCAGCCAGCCCTCCTCTGGCCACTGGTACTTCACCTTAAAAGACGATAACGCCCAGGTGCGCTGCGCGATGTTCCGCAACAGCAACCGCCGGGTGACGTTTCGCCCACAGCACGGGCAGCAGGTGCTGGTTCGCGCCAACATCACCCTGTATGAGCCGCGCGGCGACTACCAGATTATCGTCGAAAGCATGCAGCCCGCCGGCGAAGGGTTGCTGCAGCAGAAGTATGAGCAGCTGAAAGCGCAGTTAACGGCGGAAGGACTTTTCGAGCAAAAACATAAGCAGGCGCTCCCCTCTCCCGCCCACTGCGTCGGCGTCATCACCTCGAAAACCGGTGCCGCGCTGCACGATATTCTCCATGTCCTCAGGCGCCGCGATCCCGGGCTGCCGGTGATCATCTACCCAACCGCGGTCCAGGGTGACGACGCCCCCGGGCAGATTGTGCGCGCCATCGCGCTGGCCAACGCGCGCCAGGAGTGTGACGTACTGATTGTCGGACGCGGCGGCGGTTCGCTGGAGGATCTGTGGAGTTTTAACGATGAGCGGGTGGCGCGGGCTATTTTCGCCAGCCAGATCCCTATCGTCAGCGCCGTCGGCCATGAAACCGACGTCACGATCGCTGATTTTGTTGCCGACCTGCGGGCACCGACTCCCTCAGCCGCCGCGGAAATCGTCAGCCGCAACCAGCAGGAGCTGCTGCGCCAGCTGCAGTCCGGACAGCAGCGGCTGGAAATGGCGATGGACTATTTCCTCGCCAGTCGCCAGCGCCGTTTTACCCAGCTGTTCCATCGCCTGCAGCAACAGCATCCACAGCTGCGCTTGGCCCGCCAGCAGACCGCCCTGGAACGCCTGCGCCAGCGGATGCGTATCGCCGTGGAGTCACAGCTTAAGCGCGCAGAACAGCGGCAAAAGCGCACCGTTCAGCGTCTGAATCACTACAACCCGCAGCCGCGGATCCACCGCGCGCAGTCGCGGATCCAGCAGCTGGAATACCGGCTGGCGGAAATTATGCGTGGCCGCCTCAGCGAGCGGCGTGAACGGTTTGGCAACGCGGTGACCCATCTGGAGGCGGTGAGCCCCTTAGCCACCCTGGCGCGGGGCTACAGCGTCACCTCGGTGAGCGACGGTACGGTGCTGAAGCAGACAAAACAGGTCAAAACCGGCGATCTGCTCACCACCCGCCTGAAAGACGGCTGGGTCGAAAGCGAAGTGAAGCAGATCGCGCCGGTGAAAAAAACGCGGGCCAGAAAGCCTTCGCCCACTAAACCAGCGGAATAAATTCCACCCGTTTTTTCGAGATAAGGCCATGCCCATGCTGGCAAAAGTAATCCACCGCGCCGCACGCCTTCAGCACCTCCAGCGGCTGGTGGCATTCCGGGCAGCGGGCCTCAAGGGTAAATACCCTTTCGCACTGGGCGCAATGCGCGCTACTGCCTTTGACATCTAACGGCGCGTGGCACAGAGGGCAATCAAGTTCCATAACCATTCCTTTCAACGTTTATCTGCACCTATTTTATCATGTTCCGGGTTTAATGCGGGCCGCGTAATTGCTGCTGCAACCTGAGCAGCCATTCCACTTCCTCAAGCCTACGCTGCGTTAGCCCGGCCACGCTGTCCGGCGCCCGGATAAACAGATTATCAGCGCCGAGGATCTGCTCATCAAGACAGTGCGTATAGATCGCCCCGGGCCGGGTCCAGCGCTGCACCCGCTCGCCGTCCTGTAGCGTCACCACTTCGCCCTCAGGGGCGCGATCGAAGGTAATTATTCGCCCGTCCCGCAGTCCTATCCGCATTCCCTTTTGCCCGCCCGCGGGACCCGCGTATTTGTTGAGCCAGATATTGAGCGGGATAGTGCCCAGGGTTCCCTGCAGATGCGCCTCCCCCTCGGCAGTGCTCGTATCCCCAGGAGCAATGTCATGGCCGAGGCGGTCTTTCGCCACCCGAAGGGAAAGGCTCAGCGCCGTATCGCCTCCGCTGGCGTGCAGGGTTTCGCGGAGCATCGCCAGGACATGGGTGCCGATATCGAGGATCACCCCATCAGGGTGACGCAGCTGCCGGGTATCCAGCTCCCCGGTGGCAAAATTGAGTGCGACCGGCTCACCAGCGCTGTTAAAGCCGCTTGGCTCCTGCAAAGAGCCTTCGATCCAGACGATATCCTGCGCTGACAGGTGCGGCGGAGGCAGGCCGCTGGCCTCCCCTTCCGCCCGCCACAGCGGGCCAGGAGCGTTCAGCGCAACGCCTCGCGCCATCCAGTGGTCAAGAGCCAGCACCCGCGCGGCCTGCTCAGTCGGCGCCAGCAGCGCCCGCAGCCGGGCGGCCTGCTCAAGGTTGGCCACGATCGGCTTTTCCACCACGATGCGGGAAATGCCGCTGGCTAACGCCCTCTCCAGTACGGGCAGATGCTGAAGTGATGAGGTGGTAATGAAGAGCGTATCCAGGGGTTCGGCCAGCAGCGCCGACAGCGAACTACAGCGCTGGATCCCCGGCAGCGCTCTGCTGCAGTCCAGGTCATAGCCCTGGCAGCGGTCGATGACGTCCCCCAGGCGACGCAGCGCCGGTAAATAGGCGGTTTCCACCACCGCGCCGAGGCCGATAAAACCAATCTGCATAGTAAGTCCACCTTTGAGCCGCTCTGTTCCCGGCGAAGTATCGCGGGATTATGGCGGAAGGTTTTGACATTTACCGGCATGGCGGCCACAAAAACCCGCCAATATGAATTTCAACTTTGAATTGATGTATAAAATTGTACCTACTACGAGATACCTGGCATTTTTTGCGTGAGAATAATGGAGTCATGCACAACAGCGGTCATTCCATGAGTCGCGGTAGTAAATATTTCCGTCCATGTATTTCCAGGTGATCGCCTCATAACGCATCTCGAGCGTTTCCAGGTGGGTACTGCTCATACCAGTAGGTGATAAATACGGCGCAACCGTAGTGACTTTGACGTTCTCCAGGATGATGTTGAAATACTCGGCCTCAATGCCCGCCTCCAGAATGCGATACATCTTTATAATCGCCTTCTTCATCGGGCGCCCCTCACACACGGCACGATACAAAAGCGGTGTTGTCTGATCGAATTCCTTCACTATCGACACAGGACGATGTATTCGCGTACCTGTCAGTTTTCCCCAGCTTGGATCAACTGGAATAGTAATACCATGAGAGAATGATTTTAACTCAATAGATCCAAGACGCGTTGGCATCATGCAGCTTCCAATGATCGGAGAACCGTTTTCATCTTCAAGCCATAAATGTGCGGGAGTAGACATACAATTTCCTTATCATAAATAACGTTAGAATTACCATTTCACATAGCGCCCAAAGATAATAATCATAAGTACAGCGAATATACCAACAGGCCAAACCGGCCCCTCAGGAAAAATTTGAAAAAAAACCACTGCAAATATGACAATGCAAAGTGGCGGGGCATACAGCGAAATTAATTGCTGGAACAACCACAAAAGCGCTCTTTTAATAAATGACATCATCACTACCTAATCATTCTTTCGATGATATTAGCGAGCTCTGCCTCTGAAGCCCATTGGGCTTTAAAAGCGTCGGCATGTTCAAATAATGGCGCCACCAGGAAATACATCATTTCAAGTTCTTGTTCGTATAGTATAGAAAAGAATGCAGGATAACAGATTCGGAGACGCTCAGCGCTATCTGCAGCCCTCTGCACAACGCCATACATACCAGCCACTGTAACGGCGACCCCCGCAGAACGCCCAGCAATCGCTCCCATATCAAGGCTTAGTTTCATGCCAACCGAAACACAGGTAGCCGTAGCTAAAACAAATCCAGATTTGGTTAGAGAGTCTGCAGCGATATGAATGTTAACAGCCATCAGAATTCTTTTAATATGCTCTAACTGCTCTGTTGTTTTGTGCTTAAATATTTCTTCAAAATATATTTTCAGTATTTCATATACAATATTCTTACGCTGTAAAAGATGGTAGATACCTTTAGCAAATCTAACATCCTCATTCTTCTGCTTTTTACATACATCCTGATACTCATCAGTAAAACAGGATGTATAATATAGGATTCGAGTTACGCCAGCACCTATTGTTTTAACCTGACCGGAAACCCGTTGTTCTGTGCCTGAAACAGCGCGATCAAGTTTCATTGCGAGAATTTTATTGGCCTGTAAATAGCTGATGACAACATTGCTGTAATACATAATCGCTCCTTGCCGATTAATTTCCCCATCCTGGGAAGAACCGCAATTTACCACAATACTCAGCCATAAAGTAGACTCTCCAGTTTCTCCCATATTACAGAAGAGAGACACCGTGGATTTTCTCCGATATATCCAGATGCGTTTTCTCTCGTATCATTGCGATAACTTTCTGCGTATATATTATCATAGCGTACTCAAACAATTGCTTGAGCAAGCGAAGCTGGCAAATGAGAAATCTCATAGGATACGTGCAGATATACATGCCAATCATGCGCGTTGTTGCGTCGCTACAATCGTCCTTAATAAAAAAGCCCGGCAGAGCGGGCTTTGAAGGATTCATGTTGGTGGGTAAATCTTGCTGATAGCTTATTTGCTTTTCTTGATGTGTTTGATCAAGCGCTTACGTTTACGCATCTGGTTCGGCGTCAGGGTGTTACGCTTGTTAGCGAACGGGTTTTCCCCTTCCTTGAACTGGATCCGGATCGGCGTGCCCATCACGTCCAGGGATTTACGGAAGTAGTTCATCAGATAGCGCTTGTAGGAATCCGGCAGATCCTTGACCTGGTTACCGTGGATCACCACGATAGGCGGGTTGTAGCCCCCGGCGTGGGCGTATTTCAGCTTCACGCGACGGCCACGCACCAGCGGTGGCTGATGATCTTCCGCCGCCATGTTCATGATCCGGGTCAGCATCGCGGTGCTTACGCGGCGCGTAGCGCTGTCGTAGGCTTCGCGTACCGATTCAAACAGGTTGCCGACGCCGCTGCCGTGCAGGGCGGAGATGAAGTGCACCCGGGCAAAGTCGATAAAGCCCAGACGATAGTCGAGGGTCTCCTTCACCTGCTCCTTCACTTCCTGACTCAGGCCATCCCACTTGTTAACGACGATCACCAGCGAACGGCCGCTGTTAAGAATAAAGCCCAGCAGCGAGAGGTCCTGGTCGGAGATCCCTTCGCGAGCATCGATCACCAGCAGCACGACGTTGGCGTCTTCAATCGCCTGCAGCGTTTTGATCACCGAGAACTTTTCCACTACGTCGGTGATTTTCCCGCGTTTGCGCACCCCAGCGGTATCGATGAGCACGTATTCGCGCTCGTCACGCTGCATCGGGATATAAATGCTGTCACGGGTGGTGCCCGGCATATCGTAAACCACCACGCGATCTTCACCGAGGATGCGATTGGTGAGGGTTGATTTACCGACATTAGGACGCCCGACAATCGCCAGCTTGATCGGCAGATCCTGCGGATTGAAGTCGTCTTCCGGCTCTTCTTCCGCTTCGCCATTCTGCTCGGCTTCGAATTTCGCCCAATATTCGGCGTCTTCATCCACTTCTTCCTGCGGATTAACCTCATCGACCCATGGCAGCAGGGCCTGCTCCAGCAGGCTGGTCACGCCGCGGCCGTGCGAAGCGGCAATCGGATAGATATCGCCCAGACCGAGCGACCAGAAGTCCGCCATTGCCTGGTCGACGTCGATGCCGTCGGTTTTGTTAGCCACCAGGAAGGTGGGCTTTTCACGAGAGCGCAGGTGTTTAGCGATCGCGATGTCCGCCGGCATCAGGCCCGCGCGCGCATCGACCATAAACAGCACCACATCGGCCTCTTCGATTGCCAGCAGCGACTGCTCCGCCATCCGGGTTTCCACGCCCTCTTCCGTACCATCAATACCACCGGTATCGATACAGATGAATTCGCGGCCTTCGACTTCGGCCCGACCGTACTTACGGTCACGAGTCAGCCCCGGGAAATCCGCAACCAGCGCATCACGAGTGCGCGTCAGGCGGTTAAAGAGCGTGGATTTTCCAACGTTAGGGCGCCCGACAAGCGCGACCACAGGTATCATGTTAAATGCCTCATACAATCACTAAGCAACATCGTCTTAACGACGTTTTTAAAAAAGTCAAAACGGCCCCTGTCTGCCAGGGGCCGTTTCTTAATCACTCACGACAGCGGTAATTAACGCGTAATCGCGTACAGCGTACCGTCTTTCGCCTGGATCAGCAGTCGACCATCGGCAACCACCGGGTCGGTCAGGAAGCCGGAACTATCGACTTTCTGCTGCGCCACAAAATGGCCATCTTCCGGATTAACCCAGTGCATGTAGCCTTCGCTATCGCCGACGACCAGATTGCCATTATACAACACCGGCGCGGTCAGCAAACGGTGCAGCAGATCGCTTTGCGTCCACAGGGTTACACCGCCGTCGGTGGTCAGTGCCAGCAGGCGATCGTTCTGGTCAACCAGGTAGATACGGTTACCATCGACGATGAAATCATTCACCGAACCCAGCTCGCGTTTCCACATAATCTGGCCGCTACGCAGGTCCAGCGCGGTCAGGTTACCGTTATAAGCCAGCGCATAAACCACACCGTTAACGATGATCGGCGTCGTGTCGACGTCGTTCAGGCGGTCAATTTCCGTCGGGCCGGTGGCCGTAGAAATACGCTGCTGCCAAATCATCTGCCCCTGCTGCATCAATACTGCACTGACGCGGCCGTTGTCGCCGCCGACGATCGCCGCGCCGTAGGCGGTCGCAGGCGCAGACTCGCCGCGCAGGGAGAGCGCCGGCATATCGAGGTTAACGGTCCACTTCACGGCCCCATCGGTCTCGTTTAGCGCCTGCAGCTGGCCGTTACTGGTATGCACCAGCACCATGCCATCGCTCACCACCGGACGCGACAGCGCCTCGCCGGCGACACGGGTTTGCCAGGCCACGGTACCATCGCTGGTATTCAGCGCATACAGCTGCGCTTTCTCGCTGCCGATATAAACATGGCCGCCAGAGACGGTCACCCCGCCAGAAAGCAGCGCTGGCGTGCGCGAGAACCAGCCATCTTTTTCCGCCAGATTCACCGACCACACCTCTTTGCCGTCGTCGGCGTTCAGCGCTTTGACGGTGCCTTTACGGTCAGCAGCATACACTACGCCGTCGGCAAAGGCCGGATGAAGGTTAGAGTAAAATTCGCCGATACCATCGCCAACCGAGGTGCTCCAGGACGTGGACGGCGTAAACTGGTTTTCTACCGTCGGCAGCGGTGACATTTTCACCACATCTTCTTCGCTATTAAACAGCGAACACCCGCTCAGCAAGGTAACGGAAAGCAGCCCTGGCAACAGTAATTTACGCAATTGCATCGAGTCCCTCTCAGATGGACAAATTATTCATTTTCATACGCATCATTTCGCTGAGCGCAGGAGAAGCATCGCTTTTCACGCCAGCTTCCCACGCCGCACGGGCCCCTTGCTTATCGCCTTTGCTCAACAGAATTTCGCCGCGCAAATCGGCCACAATGGCGGTCCAGCCCTCACCTTTGATGCTGTCGAGGGTTTTCAGCGCCGCATCAGCCTGTTTCATTTGCAGCTGAACGCGGGCCAGACGCATACTGATAACCGATTTCAGATTATCATCAGATGCGGCCGCCAGCCCCTGCTGCAGCTGCTTTTCAGCGTTCGGCAGATCGTTCTGTTCAACAAAATGCTGTGCCAGCTCGAGAGAGGCGAAGGCGCCGTAGGTATTTTTATTGTCAGCCGCGAATTTCTCTGCCCCTGACAGCACTTCTGGCGTATTCGATTTCAGCGCGGAAGTCGCCTTCTCGTAAGCCAGCGACGCGTCTCTGGCCGTATCCTGCTGATGGGAGGTCCAGTAGCGCCAGCCAACCAGCGCGCCAATCCCTAAAATCACCCCGACCGCCAGCGCTTTGCCGTTTTCGGCAAAGAAACGCTTCAGCGCATCGACCTGATCGTTCTCGTTGTTAAAAGTTTCCACGCAGTCCTTCTCCTGACTAATAATTCCCGGGAGATTAACCCAGAAGTGTGCGCAAATGCGCGGCAACGCTCTCCTGCGTTACGGTAGTTTGCTCACCTGAGCGTAAATCCTTCACTACCACGTTTCCGTCAGCGATCTCTGACTCACCGACCACCAGCGCGACGCGCGCCCCCCACTTGTCAGCGCGGGCGAACTGCTTCTTAAAGTTGCCGCCGCCGTGGTTGGTCATCAGCTTCACGCCGGGCAGCGCATCGCGAACCTGCTCAGCCAGACGCATTGCAGCAGACTGAGTATCGGTCCCGGAGGCTACCAGGTATATATCGACAACAGGATCGGCTTTAAATTCCGGATTCACTGCCTGGACCAGTAAAACAAGACGTTCCAGCCCCATGGCAAAACCCACGCCCGGGGTAGCGCGACCGCCCAGCTGCTCAACCAGGCCGTCGTAACGACCGCCGGCGCAGACGGTGCCCTGGGAACCAAGGCTGGTGGTCACCCACTCGAACACGGTGCGGTTATAGTAATCAAGGCCGCGCACCAGGCGCTGGTTGACGGTGTAGCGGATCCCGGCATCGTCAAGCAGCGCGCACAGGCCGGCAAAGTGGGCTTTCGACTCTTCGTCAAGATAATCGCCGAGCGCCGGCGCGTCGTTGAGCAGCGCCTGAACGTCCGGGTTTTTGGAGTCCAGCACCCGCAGCGGGTTGGTATACATCCGGCGTTTACTGTCTTCATCCAGTTTATCGGTAAACTGCTCCAGGTATGCCACCAGCGCGTCGCGGTAGTTGGCGCGCGCTTCCAGCGAACCGATGGAGTTCAGCTCCAGGCTGACGTGCTCGGAGATGCCCAGCTCACGCCACCAGCGCGCGGTCAGCATAATCAGCTCCGCGTCGATGTCCGGGCCCTGCAGGCCAAACACTTCGGCGCCGATCTGATGGAACTGGCGGTAGCGACCTTTCTGCGGGCGCTCGTGACGGAACATTGGCCCGACGTACCACAGACGCTGTTCTTGATTGTACAGCAGACCATGTTCGATGCCGGCACGTACGCAGCCCGCCGTCCCTTCCGGACGCAGCGTCAGGCTGTCGCCATTGCGGTCTTCGAAGGTATACATCTCTTTTTCAACCACGTCGGTCACTTCGCCGATCGCGCGTTTGAATAACGGGGTCTGCTCTACAATCGGCAAACGGATTTCGCTGTAACCGTAGCTACCGAGCACCTGCTTCAGTGAGCCTTCAATGCGCTGCCAGAGAGCGGTTTCGCCCGGCAGATAATCGTTCATGCCACGGATGGCTTGAATGTTCTTTGCCACGTTTATTCTCTTTATATATACAAAAATGAACCCCGGCGCCTCGCGCCCGCAGGTTCAATCATACACGGGAAGCGTATCGCTTCCCAACACGTTATTTTGCTTCAACCTGTTGAACGTCAATCCGACGGGCTTCATCGAGCATCGAGGCTTTGGCGCGGATCCGCGCTTCCAGCTGGTCGATCATGTCGTTGTTGTCCAGGCGATCTTTACGCACGCCGTCTTCATACAGGCCGCTTTTCTTGTTGCCGCCGGTGACGCCAAGGGTGGAGACCAGCGCTTCGCCCGGGCCGTTCACCACGCAACCGATGATCGAAACATCCATCGGGGTGATGATATCTTCCAGACGCTGCTCCAGAGCATTCACCGTACCGATAACGTCAAACTCCTGGCGTGAACAGGTCGGGCAGGCGATAAAGTTAATGCCGCGGGAACGAATACGCAGAGATTTGAGGATATCGAAGCCGACCTTGATCTCTTCCACCGGATCCGCCGCCAGCGAGACGCGCAGCGTATCGCCGATCCCCTCGGACAGCAGGAGTCCCAGACCGATCGCCGATTTTACCGCGCCGCTGCGCGCGCCGCCCGCTTCGGTGATCCCAAGATGCAGCGGCTGATCGATCTGTTTCGCCAGCAGACGATAGGATTCCACCGCCAGGAAGACATCGGAGGCTTTAACGCTGACTTTAAACTGATCGAAGTTCAGACGATCGAGATGATCGACATGACGCATGGCGGATTCGAGCAGCGCCTGCGGCGTCGGCTCGCCATATTTTTCCTGCAGATCTTTTTCCAGCGAGCCGGCGTTGACGCCGATGCGGATCGGGATGTTTTTATCGCGAGCGCAATCCACAACCATGCGGATGCGCTCTTCGTTGCCGATGTTGCCCGGGTTGATACGCAGGCAGTCGACGCCATATTCCGCCACTTTCAGCGCAATACGGTAGTCAAAGTGGATATCGGCGACCAGCGGGACGTTAACCTGCTGTTTGATAAGTTTGAACGCCTCAGCAGCGTCCATCGTCGGAACAGAGACACGGACAATGTCCGCGCCTACGCGCTCTAACGCTTTGATTTGATTTACGGTCGCCGCCACATCGGTGGTGCGCGTATTGGTCATTGACTGAACGGCGATGGGAGCCCCATCGCCAATTGGCACATTACCAACGTAAATACGTTTAGATTTTCTACGTTGAATCGGAGCCTGGTTATGCATGAAAAATCTCCCGCGTTACCCGTCTGTTACTGCGCCGGTGATGATTCGGCATTGAGGGTCAGACGCGCAACCTGGTTAGTTCTGATAAAACGACTTAAATCGACAGGCTTGCCCAGATACTGGATCTGTACCGCGGCCGGGGCGCCAATTTTCAGCTTATACGGTGCCTGACCGCTCAGGTTCAGGTTACCGCCTTTACGCTGCAGGCCGCTGAACAGTTTTTTACCGGTGGCATCGCTCACTTCCAGCCAGCAGTCGGCGGAAAAATTCATCACCAGATCCTGCGCCGACGCCGCCGGAGTCGTGACGTTCGCCTGATCGGTCGGCAACGGCGAGGCAGGGGTGGTAGCCGGAGCTGCCGGCGTCGTCCCCGCGGTATCGACATTGGCCTGGGAAGGCGCCACGACAGCGTTATTATCCGCTGGCGTCTGGGCCGGCGCGCTGGTGGTCGGTGCGCTGGCGGTATCGGTTGGCGCGCTGTTCGCGGCGCTATCGGCGGTCGGGGCTGCAGGGGCGCTGGTATCCAGCGGCACGTTCTGGCTGTTGGCGTCGCCGCCGTTCAGCTCTGCGGAAGACTGATCGGCCATGGTCGAAATCTCTTCCTGCTGCGCCTTATGGTCTTGCCACCACCAGGCGCCGCTCAGACCGATAACCACAAACAGCACCAGCCAGGTGAAGCTCATCAGCCAGCCGTCGCGCTTTTTGCGGCGCTTGCCTAAAGAGAAACTCTGCATTGGCGCGACTTTCGCCGCGCGGATGGGCGCCTGCTTGGCCATCATCGGCAGCAGCTCGTCTTCTGGAATATGTACGAGGCGAGCGTAGGAGCGGATGTACCCGCGCAGGAAGGTGGAAGCGAGGTCGGCGGGGGCCTTATCGTCTTCAATATCACGAACCGTGGACACCTTCAGGCATAAGCGTTCGGCCACCGCTTGCTGGCTAAGTCCGAGTTGTTCGCGGGCGTGACGCAGACGCGCGCCCGTGGTGTTTGCTTCTTGATGATCTTGAGTGGCTTCAGTATTCATTCGCTACAACTACTGGTACGTGAAATTTAAAGTTCAGCGCGGGAAAAAGCCGGCGCCGCGAGACATCTGTGCTACGTCAGCCTCACAGTATAGGACTGTCAGCCGCGCGATCACAGAGACGAATCAAAATTGAATGCTAAGCGGTTGTTGTGCCGCTACATACTGCCTCAAAGTCGACAAAAACGCACCGTAATTATTAACCGAATCAGCGTATTTCGCCTGGCTATCGGCCATAAATATGACCCGTGCCGCCTGCGCTGCACGGGTCATCATTTGTCAGACCGCTTTTACGTCAATCGCTTCGCCCTGCATCCGCTTACGCAGCGTACGCTTGGTACGGTCAATGACGTCGCCCGCCAGCTGGCCGCAGGCGGCATCGATATCGTCGCCGCGCGTTTTACGCACGATGGTCGTAAAGCCGTACTCCATCAGGACTTTGGAGAAACGGTCGATGCGGCTGTTGGAGCTGCGGCCATACGGCGCGCCCGGGAACGGGTTCCATGGGATCAGGTTGATCTTGCACGGCGTATCTTTCAGCAGCGCCGCCAGCTCATGGGCGTGCTCGGTGCCGTCGTTGACGTGATCCAGCATCACGTACTCGATGGTCACCCGGCCCTGGTTGGCGTTGGACTTCGAAATATAGCCGCGCACCGAGTTGAGGAACGTCTCGATGTTGTACTTTTTGTTGATCGGGACGATTTCGTCGCGAATGGTGTCGTTCGGCGCGTGCAAGGAGATCGCCAGCGCAACATCGATCATATCGCCGAGTTTATCCAGCGCCGGCACCACGCCGGAGGTAGACAAGGTCACACGACGCTTGGAAAGGCCAAAGCCGAAATCGTCGAGCATGATTTCCATCGCCGGAACGACGTTGTTGAGGTTCAGCAGCGGCTCGCCCATGCCCATCATTACTACGTTGGTAATGGGACGCACGCCGGTGGTCTTCACCGCGCCGACGATCTTCGCCGCGCGCCAGACCTGGCCGATAATTTCGGATACCCGCAGGTTGCGGTTAAAGCCCTGCTGGGCGGTGGAGCAGAATTTGCACTCCAGCGCGCAGCCTACCTGGGAGGAGACGCACAGGGTGGCGCGGTCTTCTTCCGGGATATAGACGGTCTCGACGCGCTGATCGCCAACGGCAATCGCCCATTTAATGGTCCCGTCGGTTGAGCGTTGCTCTTCAACCACTTCCGGGGCGCGGATCTCCGCCACTTCTTTCAGTTTATTGCGCAGGACTTTGTTGATGTCGGTCATCTCATCAAAGTCGTCGCAGCAGTAGTGATACATCCATTTCATCACCTGATCGGCGCGGAAAGGCTTCTCGCCCATGTTTTTGAAAAACTCGCGCATCTGCTGACGGTTTAAATCCAGCAGGTTGATTTTGGCATCTTTGTTCGGCACCGTCAGAGCGGCGGTATCAGGCGTGACAATTTGTTCAGACATAATATTTTCCGGCCTCGTTATTACACGTTATGGCCCCAGGTGGGTTGAAAAAGAAACGCCCCGGAGAGCGACTGCTCGTCCAGGGGCGCTATATTCTACAAATTCTGGCGCATCATTGCCACGTTTGCACAAAGCAATGAAAAAAAATCTGTAACTGACTGCTCAATCCTCTAAGGCTTTTCGATTGTCGCAAGGCGGCAAGCAAGTGACAAATTCGTCGGGAACGAATTTGACCAGCCGTAGGCTGGCCTCCGGTGAGAGGCAGGAGCCTCTCATTAATCCCCGGGAGCATAGATAACTATGTGACCGGGGTGAACGCGCGCAGCCAACGCCGCGACGGTCGAAAAGACGAGGTTTGTATCTCCAAAGTATTTCAGGTCACAGCGAGACGGCGAGTTCGCAAATCCCCGGGAGCATAGATAACTATGTGACCGGGGTGCGCGAAGGAAGCCAACAATGCTGTGGCGTGAAAGACGCAGGAGATTAGCGAGTGCGCGGGCAAACCTCGCCTTCAGCAAAGAAGAACGCGATTTCGCGGGCAGCGGATTCTACAGAGTCGGAACCGTGGGTGCCGTTCTCGGTGAAGCTGTCAGCGTAGTCAGCGCGCAGGGTACCCGCCAGGGCGTTTGCCGGATTGGTGGCGCCCAGCAGGTCACGGTGACGCTGTACCGCATTTTCGCCTTCCAGAACGGAAACCACGATCGGGCCGGAGGTCATGAACTCAACCAGACCGTCGAAGAACGGGCGACCTTCGTGCTCAGCATAGAAACCACGAGCCTGTTCAACGGTCAGGTGCAGCATTTTGGTGCCGACGATTTTGAACCCTGCAGCTTCAAAGCGGGAAAAGATGCTGCCAATAACGTTTTTTGCCACCGCGTTTGGTTTGATGATGGAAAAAGTACGTTCAATAGCCATGATTACCTCTAATTAAATGTTCTGTTGTTGCACATACGATTGTATGGCCTGGCGCGCATTATAATGAGCATCCCCGCCCCTGCCTACGGATGAAGGTAACATTTTGTTAAAATAAGATGAGTATTGAAAACACAAACCGCCAACAACAAATTTACCCTGGTTATTGCAGGGTAAAGCTGGCGGCTGCCGTCTGACCCGCTTCATCCATCACCACCAACTGCCACTCGCCGGGTTTATCCAGCGTTAGCGTGGTTCTTGCGCCGGCGGCCTCTAACGGTTCGCCATTAATAAACCACCAGCGCCGCCCCTCCCCACCGCTGGTTTGTAGCGGCAACATCACCCGCGCCTCACCCGGGAGACGTTTTATCACCGCCCCATCACGGATGCCGGACAGCACCAGCGGCGCGGTATCCTGAGTCTGTAACGGCGGGCATGACTCCGATGCCGGTCCCAGGCGCGCGCGCCGCCTTTCGCTGGCCGGCAGCCAGGGATCCAGCGGCAGCGGCCAGACTTCGACCTGGCTTTCCCGAGCGCCGGGACAATCCGCCGCCACCCGTTCGCCGTGTTCATTGCGCCACACCGGGAAGCGGATCCCGCGTACGCTCTCCTGCCCCGGCAGCAGCAGAGTCGGCGGCTGGCTGGCATCCAAAAGCCAGCTGGCCAGGCGACGACGACAGTTGCTGTCGCCCGCCGGCAGATCCTGCCCGCCAGGCCAGCAGATTGTCCCCTGGCTGACCGTTGCCGGGCGCGGATCGCTCGGCAGCCCGCCGCGGCTCATCGCCGGGCGGGCCAGCAGCAGATTATTGACCTGGTTGAGCAGCGGTACGGCGCTGGCGAAGCCAAACTGGCCCACCACCGGCGTACCGTCCGGGCGCCCGGTCCAGATGCCTATCAGATATCGCGCATTGAGGCCGACCGCCCACGCGTCGCGATAGCCGTAGCTGGTGCCGGTTTTCCACGCCAGCGGCACCGCCTGCGGCAGCGAGGCATCGGGAACCGGTTGCGCTTCGCCGGCCAAAATACGCCGGACGATCCATGCCGCCCCGGGCGACATCAGCGCGCGCTCGGTCAATGGATCGCTCGGCTTCAGGCGCAGCCGCGCCGCCTTGCCATGGCGAGCGAAGGCGCTGTACGCCGCGACAATATCTTCCAGCCGCGCCCCGGCGCCGCCGAGGATTAGCGACAGATTCGGCTCTGCGCCAGCGGGCAGCGTCAGGGGCAGCCCGGCGTTGCGTAAATTAGCCGCAAAGCGTTTTGGTCCATAGGCTTCGAGCACCTGCACCGCCGGCAGATTCAACGAACGCACCAGAGCCTCGCTGGCGCTCACCGGGCCATGAAACCCGCTGTCGAAATTACCGGGGCGATAATCGCTAAAACGCCGTGGCACATCCTGTAATAGCGATGCCGGGTGAATCAGCCCCTCATCCATCGCCATCGCGTAGATAAAGGGTTTCAGCACCGACCCCGGCGAGCGTACCGCCGAGACCATATCAATATGGCCGAAGCGGCTGTCGTCGGTGATATCCGCCGAGCCTACCCAGCCGCGAACTTTCATATCCGTGTGGTCGACGACGACCATCGCCAGCGAACTGCGCGGCGGCAGGCGCGATTTCCAGTTCAGCGCCAGATCTTCCAGTTGCCGCTGCAGTCCGGCATCCAGAGTCGTCACCACCTTTTCATCACGACTGGTCGCCAGCGCCCGGCGTGAAAAAAGCGGCGCCAGCTGCGGCATCTGGCGCGGAAACAGCCATACTGGTTCCTCCATCGCTTCCTTTACCGCCTGCTCCGGCCAGACGCCCTGGCTGACCATTCGCGTAAGCACTTTATCACGCGCCGCCTGGGCCCGCTGCGGCCAGCGGTCCGGACGTAAACGACTGGGCGCCTGGGGAAGTACCGCCAGCAGCGCCGCCTCGCCGTAGCTAAGCCGGGCAGGCGGCTTACCGAGATAGGCCCAGCTGGCCGCGCCGATCCCCTGCAGGGTGCCGCCAAACGGCGCGCGGTTCAAATAGAGGGTTAGAATGTCGCTTTTTGACAGATGCCACTCCAGCTGCAGCGCTCGCCACAGCTGGCGCAGCTTGCCGCCGAAGGTGCGTGGATGGGGATCAAGCAGGCGTGCCACCTGCATGGTAAGCGTGCTGCCGCCCGAGATAACTCGCCCGGAAGTAAGATCCTGCCAGGCGGCGCGCAGCACCGCGAAGGGATTGACCCCCGGATGGCGCCAGAACCAGCGGTCTTCATAGTGGATGAGCGCCTGCAGATAGCGCGGCGACACGTCGGCGAGCGTGACCGGATAACGCCAGACGCCCTGCGCGTCGGCAAACCGCCACAGCGGCGTCCCGTCTTCCGCCACCACCACACGGGCAGGCGTGACGTCATGCAGCGGCAGCGGCCACAGGCGATCGGCCGCCAGCACCGCCAGCCACAACAGAAAAATAAACGCCGCCAGCCAGCGCCAGCGGCGTTTTACCCGAGGCAATACGCGCATTTACGGCGTCACGGTGAGCGGACCGCTGGCCGCTCCTGTCGCCCGCCACTGCGGCGCATACATCGATTCCACCTGCGGCTGCGGGACCTGATAAGTGCCCGGCGTCACCGCCCGCGCCAGATAGACCAGCGTCACCGGCTGGCCTTCATTGACAGCGACGGCAGCGACGAAACGGTCATCGCGGAACTCGATATGCTGAATATCCGCCTGCTGCATCTGGTTAAGCAGGTTTTGCACCGCGTCGCCATTCTCCTGCAGGCTGGCGCTGCTGTTGGCCAGATTCTGGTTTTCCAGCTCCAGACCGGCTGGCAACAGATCAACCACCAGCGCGTCAGGCACGTTGCGTTTGGCGGTCACCTCCAGCTTGACGAGCACCAGTTCGCCGCTGCGCAGTGAAGACAGCGATTTCTGCTGCCCCTGGGTATCGAAAATAGTGCGTTCAATCCCCAGGACGTTACCGCCCGGCTGCGGCGCGCTTTGCGGATAGCCGCTGCTGTCGAGACGCAGCCACAGCGGCTGACTGCCGGTATTACTCACCTGCAGCGCCGCCAGCCGATCGCCGTCGAGATTGCGGGTTTGCGCTTTGTCGCCGGCCAGCGGCTCCGCCTGCAGCGAGGTTTGCGCCTGCCAGCTGCCCGGCAGGTCCGCCAGCGTACGTCCGGCAAGGAACAAGGCGTTGGTTTCCTGGGTCGACAGCCAGCGCTGGCCATAGGCCTCTTCCGACAGCGTGCTCAACAGCTGATTTTGCACCTCCGGCAGCAGCTTATTCTCTTCCAGCAGCGCCAGCTTCAGGGCGTTATCGCGCAGCGGGCTACCGTAATCGCCCAGCCAACGATTCTCATCCTGGCGCGGGGTGGCAACCGCCAGCTTCAGGGCGGCGTCGCCGCGCGGCGCATCGCCCATGGTTTTCAGCGCAATGCCGAGCTGCAGCAGCGGCAAGCCGGATCGCGCCTGGTCGTGACGGCTCCAGATTTCACGCAAGGCGCCGAGCGGCGCTTTTTGCTGACGCGCCAGCACCAGCGCGGCGTATGCCTGGGCGGCAAAGCGGCTAGCCTGGGCGTCGTCGCTGTAGCGCACGGTCATCAGGCCCGGCTCCTGCAGATAGCGCAGCAGGCGCTCGTTGCCTTTATTAATGGCGTTGACCGGTACGCTATAGCCCTGCTCGCTGGCGCGCACGAGGAAGTCCATGGCGTAGGCGGTCAGCCAGTACTCTTCCGGCCCCTCTCTATCCCATAGCGCAAAGCCGCCGTTTTCCAGCTGCATCTGCAGCAGGCGTGAAATACCGACATCGATGGCCGCGCGGCGTTTTTCGTCGCTGTCCCCGCTAATGCCCAGCGCCTTTAGCTGCGCCGCGCTGGTATACAGGGACGGGAACAGGCCGCTGGCGGTCTGCTCAAGGCAGCCGTAAGGATAGGCTTTCAGCTCGCGGATATAGCGGGCGAGATTCAACGGTGGTTTACCGCTGAGCAGCAGTTGGCCCTGCAGCGTTTGCGGGGCAAAGCCCTGGCTCTGCGCCGCCGGCGGCTGCCAGCTTTCACCTGGCTGCAGCACTGCGCCGCTGTTGACGGTCTGTGCCGGGTACGCCGGACGCACGCCGATTTTCCACTGTTTTTGCAGCGGGGCGAAGGTTTCGCCCGGCAGGCTCAGGCCGCTGATGGTGGCATTAACCTGACCATCGCCGAAGCCCGCCAGCGCGCTCACTGGTATAAACAGCGTGCTGCGCGCCCCCGGCGCCAGTTGCACCGGCGGCAGTTGACCCTCGGTCAAGGTCACCAGCCCGCTGGCGGTAAGATGAACCTGCAGGGTTTGCGGTTTATCGGTCAGATTGCTGAGATCCAGCGCCAGCCGTGTGGTATCGCCGCTGGCGAGGAAGCGCGGGGTGTTCAGTTCGGCGATGACCGGGGCGGCCACCACCACTTTATCTTCGCTGCTGCCGAAGTCATCCGCCGTCCACGCCTGGGCCATCACCCGCAGCTCGCCGTTAAAATCGCCAATGGGTAACGTCACCGTGCCTTCGCCCTGATCGTTCAATACCACCGGCTGCGCCTGCTGGGCGACGATCGTCACGTGGTTAACCGGCGGTTTGCCGCCGCGTTTTAACTCGTCGCCATCGCCGCCGAAGCGCAGGCTGGCCACACGTCCCTGCCCTTCGATCACCTGGCCGTAGATGTCATAGATATCTGCGCCGTAACGCTTCTGGCCAAAGAAGGCGTTCCACGGATCCGGGGTAGCGTAATCGGTGATATTCAGTACCCCGCTATCCACCGCCGAGAGCAGGACATTGACCTGTTTCGGCGCCTCGCCCTCTTTGACGCTGGCTTTCACTTTCACCGTCAGCGGCTGGTTGGGGCGCATTTTGTCCGGGGCCTCCAGCGCCAGCGTCAGGCGACGGTTTTCATCGCCCAGCGGCAGATGCAGCAGGCCCACCGCGCGTTTCGGCGTTGCCGAGCGCGATTTATCGCCGGGACGAACCACCAGCGTGCTGAGGTAGAGGTCGTGGCGATTCCAGGTTTTATCCACCGGGATCGACAGGTCCATCCCCTCCGCCGGGACGTCAATTTCCTGCCACCACAGCGGCCCTTCGCTGGATTCCACCATTGCGTAGCCTTTACCCGCCGCCGGGGCGGCGATGTGCAGCCTGATGGTGTCGCCCGGTTTATAGCTCGGTTTATCCAGCTTCATGGTGACCCGGTCAGGACGCGCCGCGCCGGCGCCTTCGCTGTTATCCTGCCAGCTGTAGCCCGCCCAGAAGCGCACGCTGCTGACCACGTCGTCCGGTCCTTTCACCTCCAGGCGATAGGATCCCCACTCCACCGGGAAGCTCACTTTGCCGATCTGGCCGGCCTGCAGGTCCAGCGACTCCTCGCCCTCCTGCAGATCTTTTTGATCGAACTGCGACTGCCAGCCTTCGCTGTCGGACCAGTTCCAGTAGTAGTCGCGCCTCTCGCGGATCAGCCGCACCTGGAGACCGGAGATCGCTTTTTTCTCGCCTTTGACGTCGGCATAGACGATATCAAACGCGGCGTTACTGTTTTCATCCACCACCGGCTGTTTCACGGTGGTATCGGTGCGGTAATCGTAAACGTCCTTCAGCGTAAATTGCGGGCGGATCCCCGGCAGCGCCTCGGCGGGCCAGATCGGCTGCTTAACCGTACGGGTCACCGGGCGACCGCCGGATTCCAGCAGGCTGGCCTGCAACACCACCTGCAGCGGCGAATGGCTATCCTGCCACTGGCTTGAGGTGGTCACTTCGCCATGGCCTTTTTCGTCCAGCGTCAGCTGGACTTCATCCAGACTACGGGAGAGGTTTTCTTCCGCAATATCGCCGAACTGGAAGCCCGGCAGCGCAGCGACGGCGTCGCGCAGCGGGCGCAGGAACAGCTTGCCCTGCAGCTGGTTGCCGCTGGCCGGCGCGCCGTAGAGATAAGCGCCGCTAACGCCAAAGGTGACGTCGGCATCCGGCGCGACTGGCGCGGCCTGCGGCGTCAGGTTCAGGGCCATGCGTTCCGGCATAAAGTCTTCAACGTGGAAATCCCATTCGCGCGGCTGATTGTCGCCGGCGCTGGCGCGAATGTGCCACATGCCGGTAGCCGCGCCGCTGTCGAGCGGATAAGTAAACTGGTACAGGCCATTCACTGGTTTGCTCATCACCGAGCGGATCACCTGGCCGTCTGGCTGAACCACCTCCAGTTTCACCGGCTGCTCCGCCAGCGGCTTGCCGTCGCTATCGCGCAACAGCGCATTAAGGATCACCGTTTCGCCGGGACGATAGAGATCGCGCGGGCCAAACATAAAGAACTGTTTGCTAAAGCCGGGCGCGCCTGCGATAGAGAATTCCGCCAGATCCAGCGCCGGCAGCTTGAGGTCGAGCAGCGTGGTCTGCCCCTCTTTGCGCGCCAGCAGCAGCGCGGCTTCTTTATCGGTTTGCAGGGTGACGTGGCCCTGGCTGTCGCTTTTCGCTTCCGCCAGGGTCTGCCCTTTGGCATTGAGCAACTGCACCTCAATGCCCGACTGGGCGGCGCCGTTTTCCAGACTCTGGGTAAAAACGTCCAGCCGGTTATGGTAGCGATGCGCCGAGACGCCGATATCGCTGAGGGTAAACAGCGTCGCCGCGTTGCTGTAGCTATAACGGCCCGCCGGGTTCATGACCGCCACGTAGACGCCAGGCTGCTGGAGCGGCTTGATATCGCTCAGCGGCAGCAGCAGCTTTTCGCGAGTATTACGCGCCGGGTTGAGATCGAAGCGGCCGGTATAGACCAGATCCGCCATCTTCAGCAGTTCATCAGATTCCCAGTTGCTTAACGAGTTACGGTATTCCCACTGACTGACAAAGGCGGAGAGCGATTCCGGCTTAATGCGGAAGAAATTAACGTCGACATTATTGACGTTCAGCGCCATCACCGGCAGCCCGGCGACCACGTTGCCCGGCAGCAGCGAGCCGCGGCTGGCAAACCCAACGCTCGGTGCGATATCGCGGGTGGTCAGGGTCTTCTCAAACGGTTTGTCGAGCGTCGCCTTGTTCAGGGCGGTCAGCGTCGGGTCGACCGAGACAATCAGCTCGCGCTTTGGCTCAAGGTGACGCAGACGCAGCTCTTTCAGATTCGGCGCCAGCTCCCAGGCACCGTCCACCTTACCGCTTTTCTTGTCGACCAGATGCACGCTGCGCGAGAAATCCTGGTCCGGCTGCAGCGGGACGGAAAACGTCAGCACCAGGGTCGCGGCGCCATCCAGTTGCACCTCCGAGGCGTCGAGGAGCGTCAGCGCTTTACCCTGGCTTTTTTCCGCCAGCGCCGCCAGCTGGGCGCGGTCCGGTTTTGCCGTCGCGCCTGGGTTGCTATCCGCGGCTGGCGCCGGGGCCGAGGCCTGCGGTGTACCGCTGTCATCACACCCGGTTAATGAAAATGCGGTAAGGAGCGCCAGTGATAGCGCCGCTAAACGAAATGGTTTCATCCTTCTAACCCCTCGGCCGATGAGCCTGATGCTATTTGTCACATTTATTATGCGTTATGGCGGCGCTTCTCAACAGTGACGAAGCGGGTTTCTGCCGATTAATCAGAAAAGTGCCGTGACGCCGTCCCCACTCTGGCGTCCTTAACTTGTCAGCGCCAGCTAAAACGCCGACAATTCAGTCATGAATAATAAAACGGAGGCACCTATGTCCACCTCGTTTTTTGTCGCTGCCGACTGGCTGGCAGAACATATTGATGACCCGGAAATTCAGATTATCGACGCCCGCATGGCGCCCGCCGGGCAGGAGGCCCTGCGGGATATGGCCGCGGAATACCGCGCCGGCCATGTGCCGAACGCGCTGTTTTTCGATATCGAGGCGCTATCCGACCACACCAGTCCGCTGCCGCATATGATGCCGCGGGCCGAAGCGTTTGCCGTCGCCATGCGCGAACTGGGCGTCTGCAGCGATAAGCATCTGGTGGTCTATGACGAAGGCAATCTGTTTTCCGCCCCGCGCGCGTGGTGGATGCTGCGCACCTTTGGCGTAGAGAAGGTGTCAATTCTGGCCGGCGGGCTGGAGGGCTGGCGGCGCGACGAACTGCCGCTGGAACAAGGGATGCCGGAAGTGGCCGAAGGGGAATTCGACGTGCGGTTCGATCCTCAGCAAATTAAGCGTCTGACCGACGTCCTGTTGGTCAGCCATGAAGGATCGGCGCAGATTGTCGATGCCCGTCCGGCGGCCCGGTTTAACGGCCAGGCCGACGAACCGCGCCCGGGCCTGCGCCGCGGGCATATCCCCGGCGCGCTGAACGTACCGTGGACGGATCTGGTGATTAACGGCGAACTGAAAACCGTTGACGAGCTGAACGACATCTTTTTACGTCAGGGTGTCGATTTTGAACGGCCGATCATCGCCAGCTGCGGCTCGGGGGTGACGGCGGCGGTGGTCGTGCTGGCGCTCACCACGCTTGGCGTGAACGGCGTCTGCCTGTATGACGGCTCCTGGAGCGAATGGGGCGCGCGGAGCGATCTGCCGATTGAACCGGCCCCTGCCGCTCCGTAAACACGGCGTGACCGCGGGCCTCCCGTTCCGCGGTCACTAAATAATTTCTGATTTTCTCTCCCACTTTCTTCTGCTTCTCGCTAAACCGGTTACTCTGTGCTGCCGCAGGGCTTGTACCTGTCGAGTTCGCTATGCCTGATGCGGAGGCAGAGCACTGGTACAGAATTCCTCAGGGCTGATAGCGCATCCAGTCCATCCTAATCTGATGTCACCACAAGGAGTGAAAATGGCATTAGTCTCTAACCCACATTCGGCTTATTCACCGCGCCTTCCCTGGCTGGGAGGTATAGCTGGCCTGCTGGCAGGCGGCGCGATCCTTTATTTTTGGCCGCAATGGAACCGGACATGGCTAAGCCTGGTGCCTGCGCCAGTCTCCGTGTATACCCGCTTTCTCGGGGTCACTCTGGAAGAGGTCCCACTGATCACCTATGGTCACCAGGCGCTGCTGGGTTTTCTGATGGTGCTGCTCGCGCCCGGTTACGGTAAGTCGACCCTTGCCGCGTGGATGATGCATAACCCAGCGTCAAGCCGGCGCTGGCCCGGCGAGGTATTCCGTGCCTGGGTCACAAAATTTGGCCTGCTGGTCATGGTCTTTTGCAATCTGTTCTTTTTGTCCCGGGTCCCATCCGGAACCCTGGCGTTATACATTTTTATTCTCCAGCACATCAGCGTTGCCGCGGCGGTGGCGTCAGGGGGGCTGCTACTGCGTGACGCCCGGCGCCTGGCCCGCACGTTCGACGCTCAGCTGGCGGACCTGCGTCTTCTCATGATACTTACCCTCGGGTTCCAGACGATTTTGCCGGCGCAGATCGCGCTGATGAGCGCCCGGGGCGTGAATACGCCGCTGGGCTGGTACATTGTTATCGCGCAAATGGCAGGGGTGTTACTGGCGTTTATGCTGGTCGGCGGGCTGGTGGCAGCGCTACGTTCTCTGCTGGGCGAAGAGAGGTGCCGGGCCTGGCGCGGGGATATGGCGCTCTTCAACGGCATTGTCACACTGTGCGTGACGGGATTTCTCCTCTATCACATGGTGTCTGCCTATCCGCGAATCTTTGCCGCCCTGCATTAGATTTTGCCACCCCGCTTTTGTGCCTCGAACTGGAAGCATAAAGAAACAGCGGGGGCTGCCGCCCCCGCTGTCAGATAATGCGGTTCTGCTTAAAATCGCGCAGGAAGCTGCCCCAGCGCTTTTCATAGAACGGCGTGATATGGGCAATCATAAAATGGCTGATGCCCTTCTCGCCTTCCACCACCTGGCAAATATCGATAGGTTCGTCGCCTGGCAAGGTATCGGTGGCCACGCTGCCGGTGGTCTGGATAATGGCTTCAATATCTCCTTCCGCTTCAATCCCGATCAATAAGTTTGCCGGCGCGTCGGCGCGCTCTTTAATCGAGCACAGAAACGCCCGCTTGACGGTCTTGAGCGTTTTGAACAACGTGGTCAGCGAATCGACCATCTGCGCCGGCGGTTCGGCGACTTCAGACAGCAGCAGCGCTTCGCCGCCTTCCAGTACCGTCTGGGTGCTCAGTGGGCTGCCCTCTTCGCCTAACAGATGGCTGATTTCCCGTGGGGTGAACTCTTTGCCGCTCGGCAGCTTCGGGTTGAGGAATAACGATTCGCCCAGCGTCATCGCCATCAGCGTGCGGGCCGGCATCATCACGAAAGCCTGTTCATCCGCCACCGCCTGCTGCAGCGCCTCCAGCGAGGTAAAGAATGGGATCACCGAGGTACCGTCGTCTTTTTCCCAATGCTGCAGATCCAGCGCGCTATCTTCGACAATCTGCTCGCCATCGGCTGCCCTGCCCGGCACCCAGACGGTGGCCTCCAGCAGCGCGCTGAAAAATGCCGGACGATGGGCAGGCTCAGTCGCCGCTTTTTCCAGCAGGGTTTCTAATTCATTTTTTGTATCTGACATAGTTTGGCTACTTCACAATGAATTGCCCGGCGGCCATTCGTCCACGCGGGCATACGGTTTTCCTGGCCGGGTAAGCGCAGCGCCACCCGGCAAGGCCATTACTCAGCTGTCAGCAGGTTAGCAATGGTACGCACGCCAAGCCCGGTGGCGCCCGCCGACCACTGCTCAACGGCAGATTTGCGGTAGGTTGCCGAACAGTCGATATGCAGCCAACCCTGATGGTAGTTTTCCACGAAGTGGGACAGGAAGCCCGCCGCGGTGCTGGCGCCAGCCGGATAGGCCGCGCTGCCGGTATTGTTCAGGTCAGCAAAGTTGGACGGCAGCTGGTTGCGGTGGAACTCGGCCAGCGGCAGACGCCAGAAGGCTTCGTTTTCCGCCTGAGCGCTCGCCAGCAGGCGATTCGCCAGCGCATCGTCAAAGCTGAACAGCGCGTGGTAATCATTGCCCAACGCGGTTTTCGCCGCGCCGGTCAGGGTGGCGGCGTCGATGATCAGCTCTGGCTTCTGCGCCGAGGCGTCAATCAGGCCATCCGCCAGCACCAGGCGGCCTTCCGCGTCAGTGTTCATAACTTCAACGGTTTTGCCGTTGCGATAATGAATAATATCGCCCAGTTTGAAGGCGTTACCGCTGATCAGGTTGTCGGCGCAGCACAGGAACAGCTTCACGCGTTTGTTCAGACCGCGGGTAATGGCGAAAGCCAGCGCGCCGGTGATAGTCGCCGCACCGCCCATATCGGATTTCATCGAATCCATAAAGGCGCTTTGCTTGATGCTGTAGCCGCCGGAATCAAAGGTGATGCCTTTGCCCACCAGGCAGGCGTATACCGGCGCCTCTTTATCGCCGGTCGGGTTATAGTCCAGCGCCAGCAGGACCGGCGGACGCTCGGAGCCGCGGCCCACGGTATGCAGACCAAGATAGCCCTGCTCGCGCAGATCTTCGCCTTTGGTGATGCGATAGCTAATCTTCTCACCCGCCACGCCGCACAGCAGGTCGACAGCGCGCTGCGCCAGCTGCTCCGGACCCAGCTCTTCCGCCGGCGCATTGATGGTGTCGCGCACCCAGTCGATGATCGTCAGGCGGTTATCCAGCTCGCTGCGCTGCGCGTCGTCAAGGGATGGCCATTCGACCTGACGCTGACCTTTCGGCCCTTTATAGCCGGCCCAAAAGGCCCAGGCGCGATCGGTGTTCCAGCCTTCGCCGCTCAGGGCGACGTGCTTGATGCCCATGCCGTCAATTTTGCGCGCCGCGCGCTGGATAAGCCCGAGGTCATCTTTACCGTTGAGATGTAGAGCGATGCCGTCGTTATTGATGCTCCAGGTCGCTTTTTCTCCCCAGCGTCCATCGGCTGGCTGAGTAGAAAGCGTAATCTTCATAGCTTCGGTCATTATCATTATCCTTCTTAGCAAACGGGCCACCCTATGGCAGCCCGTTAAAATGTTTTCGCTTAACGCGAAATTATTCGGCCTCGTCTAGCCAGACTAGCAGAATCGCCTCGAGAATTTTTTCATTGGATGCGTTTGGATCATCATCAAACTCTTCCAAATCGCAAATCCACTGATGCATGTCGGTAAAGCGAACGGTTTTCGGGTCGAGATCCGGGTAAGCGTCATACAAGGCTTCGCCGATTTCGCGACTGTCGGTCCATTTCAGTGCCATATTAGTGCTCGCGTGCGTGGTTGATGGTGTAACGCGGGATCTCAACGACCAGATCTTCGTCGGTGACGCGCGCCTGGCAGCTCAGACGGCTGTCAGGTTCCAGCCCCCAGGCTTTATCCAGCATGTCGTCTTCATCTTCGCTACTTTCCGCCAGCGAGTCAAAACCTTCACGCACGATGCAGTGGCAGGTGGTGCAGGCACAGGATTTTTCGCAGGCGTGTTCAATTTCGATACCGCTACGCAGCGCGGCATCGAGAATGGTTTCACCGGTCTCAGCTTCCACAACGATGCCATCCGGACACAGGTCCTGGTGGGGCAGAAATACAATTTTTGGCATTTTAAACCTCGTCCACGGATTGGCCTTTCAGCGCGATACGGACCGACTGATCCATACGGCGAGCGGCGAATTCCTGGGTTTGTGTGTCGATATTTTTAATCGCTTCTTTAATCGCGTCAGCGTCGTCGCCTGCCGCGGCGGCGCGTACCTGCTCCGCAGCGGCATCGATGGCCTGACGCTCCGCGGCGCTTAACAGCGCGGCGTCGGCGGCCAGCGCGCTTGTCAGGCTCTCCAGTACGCGCGCGGCTTCCACTTTCTGTTCAGCCAGCATGCGCGCCTGAATATCCTGTTCGGCGTAGCTCATCGAATCTTTAATCATGGTGGCGATTTCGCCATCGGTCAGACCGTAAGACGGTTTCACCTGGATGGAGGCTTCCACGCCGGTCGATTTTTCCATCGCCGTAACGCTCAGCAGGCCATCGGCATCCACCTGGAAGGTAACGCGAATATGCGCCCCGCCCGCCGGCAGCGCCGGGATACCGCGCAGCGCAAAGCGCGCCAGCGAACGGCAATCCTGGACCAGTTCACGCTCGCCCTGCATCACGTGAATGGACATCGCCGTCTGGCCATCTTTGAAGGTGGTAAACTCCTGCGCGCGGGCCACCGGAATGGTGGTATTACGCGGGATCACTTTCTCCACCAGGCCGCCCATGGTTTCCAGGCCTAACGACAGCGGGATAACGTCGAGCAGCAGCAGTTCGCTGTCCGGCTTGTTGCCCACCAGGATATCGGCCTGGATCGCCGCGCCGATGGCGACAACTTTGTCCGGGTCAATGGAGGTCAGCGGAGTGCGACCGAAGAACTCGCCAACGCGCTCACGCACCAGCGGCACGCGGGTCGAACCGCCGACCATCACCACTTCCAGCACTTCTTGCGCTTCAACGCCAGCGTCTTTTAGCGCCCGACGGCAGGCCATCAGGGTACGTTTTACCAGCGGGGCAATCAGATCGTTAAACTGGCTGCGGGTGATATCGCCCTGCCAGCCGCCGACCTCGACGTGCGCTGCCTCGGCATCGCTCAAGGCGATTTTCGCCGCGATGGCGGCATCCAGCAGCTCACGCTGCAGACGGTTATCGCTGCGGTCGCTGAAGCCCGCCTGCTCGCGCAGGTAGTCAGCCAGCAGGTGATCGAAATCATCGCCGCCGAGAGCCGAGTCGCCGCCGGTGGCCAGCACTTCAAACACCCCGCGGCTTAAACGCAGAATGGAGATATCAAAGGTGCCGCCGCCGAGATCGTAGACCGCAATCACCCCTTCCTGGCCGGAGTCGAGGCCGTAGGCAATAGCCGCCGCGGTCGGCTCATTGAGCAGGCGCAGCACGTGCAGGCCCGCCAGACGCGCCGCGTCTTTGGTTCCCTGGCGCTGAGCGTCATCGAAGTAAGCGGGAACGGTAATGACCACGCCGTCGAGTTCGCCGGCCAGCGCTTCGGTCGCCCGGGCGGCCAGCGCTTTGAGGATATCGGCGGAGACGCGAATCGGGTTCAGCAGGCCGCCGGCCGTCTGGATCATCGGCAGGCCGTTTTCACTGGCCTGCAGCTGATACGGCAGATGCGGGTAACGGTTTTGAATATCGGCGAGGGAGCGCCCCATCATCCGCTTCACGGAGCTGATGGTATTGGCAGGATCCTGAGCGGCGTTAAGCCGGGCGTCATAGCCGACGGTCAGCCCCGAAGCGTGGTAGTTCACCACCGACGGCAGCAGATAGCGGCCTTGATGATCGGGCAGAGTCTCGGCCTGGCCGCTACGCACGGTAGCCACCAGAGAATTGGTGGTGCCCAGGTCGATACCGGCCGCCAGACGACGCTGGTGCGGCGCGGCGCTCAGGCCGGGCTCACTAATTTGTAATAAGGCCATAATTGCTTCCGAAAATTAAAAATCGAGCAGTTTTTCTTCGAGTTCTTCAGCACTGCTGCGCAGTTTATCGAGGAAACGGAGCTTACGAACCGTGTCCGCCGCCGCCTCCCAGCTCTCATTATGCAATTGGTCAACCATCAGCTGCTGACGGGTATCAAACAGCGCTTTCACCCGTTTGATAAAACCTTCCAGCCGCGCGTCGTCTTTCGCCTGGCCGATCTCATCCAGCTCTTCGCGCAATTCCAGCTGTTCCATCAGGAACGCGGTATCGCGAACGGTATGCTGCTCGCTGGCCAGATCGAAGCCATGCAGCGAAAGGAGATATTCTGCGCGAGTCAGCGGATGGCGCAGCGTCTGCCAGGCCTGGTTTATAGTGGCGGAATGCTGAACCGCCGCAAGCTGTTCCGCCGCAGGCGCGCTGGCAAATTTATCCGGATGGTACTGGCGCTGCAGATCCTGATACCGGACAGCCAGTTGTTCAAGCGAGAGGGTATAGCTGGCTGGTAACCCGAAGAGGGTGAAATAGTCCATAGTAACCTCAGGGTCATGCATCTAAATTAAAACCCCACGCGCGGCGTGACCGCGGTGGGGTTGAGGAGTACCGATTATACGTTAAAGCTTTCGCCGCAGCCGCACTCATCTTTGACGTTAGGGTTAGTGAATTTGAACCCTTCGTTGAGGCCTTCTTTGACGAAGTCCAGCTGAGTGCCGTCGAGGAATTGCAGACTTTTGCCGTCGATCACGACCTTCACGCCTTTGTCTTCAAACACGGTGTCTTCAGCCGCCGGCTCGTCAACAAACTCCAGTACATAGGCCATACCCGAGCAGCCGGAGGTTCTTACGCCCAGGCGCAGGCCAAACCCTTTACCGCGGTTCGCCAGGAAGGCATTGACTCGCGCTGCTGCACTGTCGCTAAGAGTAATCGACATAACAAAACCTCAACTAATTATTTTGCTTCACGTTTGCTTTTGTAATCCGCAATCGCGGCTTTAATCGCGTCTTCCGCCAGGATCGAGCAGTGGATTTTCACCGGCGGCAGTTCCAGTTCATCGGCGATATCGGTGTTCTTGATCGCCTGCGCTTCGTCCAGCGATTTGCCCTTCACCCACTCGGTAACCAGGGAGCTGGAAGCGATAGCGGAACCGCAGCCGTAGGTCTTGAAGCGCGCGTCTTCAATGATACCTTCATTGTTGACTTTAATCTGCAGCTTCATCACGTCGCCGCAGGCCGGCGCGCCGACCATGCCGCTGCCGACGTTCTCGTCGCTGTTGTCAAAAGAGCCGACGTTGCGCGGATTCTCGTAATGATCGATAACTTTTTCGCTGTAAGCCATGATGAATTCTCCTTATTGGTGCCGAATTAGTGATGTGACCATTCAATGCTGTTCAGATCCACGCCCTGTTTGAACATTTCCCACAGCGGAGAAAGCTCGCGCAGACGGCCAATGGATTTGCGAATCAGATCGATGGCATAGTCAATCTCTTCTTCGGTAGTGAAACGACCTAAAGAGAAACGAATAGAACTGTGCGCCAGTTCATCAGTCATGCCTAACGCGCGCAGCACGTAGGATGGCTCAAGGCTCGCGGAAGTACAGGCTGAACCGGAGGAAACCGCCAGGTCTTTCAGCGCCATAATCAGCGACTCGCCTTCAACATAGTTGAAGCTGACGTTAAGAATGTTCGGCGCGCCCTGCTCGAGGTCGCCGTTGAGGTACACTTCTTCCATATCCTTCACGCCGTTCCACAGACGGTTGCGCAGCGTGCGCAGACGCGCCATCTCGCTTTCCATCTCTTCTTTGGCGATACGGTAAGCTTCACCCATGCCGACGATCTGGTGAACAGGCAGAGTACCGGAACGCATACCGCGCTCGTGGCCGCCGCCGTGGATTTGCGCTTCGATACGAATACGCGGCTTACGGCGCACGTACAGCGCGCCGATGCCTTTCGGACCGTAGATTTTGTGACCGGAGAAGGACATCAGGTCAACTTTCAGCTGGCTCAGATCGATAGGCAGCTTGCCCACGCTCTGGGTGGCGTCTACGTGGTAAATGATACCGCGGGCGCGACACATCTCGCCGATGGTAGCGATATCCTGCACCACGCCGATTTCGTTATTCACATGCATGATGGAAACCAGGATGGTGTCGTCACGCATCGCCGCTTCCAGCTCTTTCAGATCGATAATCCCGTTGCTCTGCGGCGCCAGGTAGGTCACTTCGAAGCCTTCGCGCTCCAGCTGACGGCAGGTATCCAGAACCGCTTTATGCTCGGTTTTGCTGGTGATGATGTGCTTGCCTTTTTTCTGATAAAAGTTGGCTGCACCCTTGATCGCCAGGTTGTCGGATTCAGTCGCACCAGAGGTAAAGACGATTTCGCGCGGGTCGGCGCCGACCAGCTCGGCAATCTGATTGCGGGCGATATCAACCGCCTCTTCAGCCTGCCAGCCAAAACGGTGGGAACGGGAGGCCGGGTTACCAAAGGTCCCGTCCATGGTCAGGAACTGCATCATTTTCTCGGCAACACGCGGGTCCACCGGCGTGGTTGCGGAGTAATCGAGGTAAATCGGTAATTTCATTGCTCTTAAACTCCGTACATCACTCAATGCAAGGAATCAGGCAACCGGCTTGATGTACGACCGAGTACACGGAATGTCGGAGCATCCCGGCCTGATTCTGAAAGCTCTTTATAATCGTTGTCCCGCCGTTTCGCGCCGCCTTGCCCTGTCAGCCGCAGCCCGAAACGGGACGGGTCACTCAGGCGCGCAGTTTAACGTCAATCGCGTCCTGGGTGCGCGCATTGCGCTGGGTTTCGTGCTGATGCTGACGACCGGAAACATCGAGGATCTCCTGGTTATTCACCAGTTCCCCGAGGGTGATATTGTTCAGGAAGCCGGTCAGGCGCTCGCTCAGGTCGCGCCACAGCGCGTGAGTCAGGCATTTATCGCCGCCCTGACAGCCGCCCTTGCCCTGGCAACGGGTGGCGTCAACGGATTCGTCCACGGCGCTAATGACTTCGCCGACGGCGATACTGCCGGCATCTTTACCTAACAGATAACCACCACCTGGGCCACGAACGCTGGAAACCAGGCCATTTTTACGCAGGCGAGAGAACAGCTGTTCCAGATAGGAAAGCGAAATTCCCTGACGCTCTGAAATATCTGCCAACGGCACCGGGCCCGTTTCAGAGTTGAGCGCAACGTCAAGCATCGCGGTCACGGCATAACGCCCTTTAGATGTCAGTCTCATGTCTTACTTAACCTCAAACTCGCCCCTGGCCGGGCTTTTTATTAATATGGGTATTGCATAGCAGGGCCAAGTCTGACATTCCCGAGTAATTTGGTCAACTATTTACTTGACTGTTTTAGTCAGGTATTTGGCTTTCCGTGCCGTTTTACTTCCGCATAGCCTGATACCTTCATCCCGCCAGGCGAGCCCGATTCGTAGCCCGGATAAGCGAAGCGCCATCCGGCGTTAACGCGGTTACTTACCTTTATTCTGCTGCTCAATAGACGCCAGCATGCCGCGCAGGATGTTCAACTCCTGGCTTTCCGGACGCGCGCGGGTGAACAGACGACGCAGCTTGTTCATCACCTGCCCCGGATGATTCGGGCGGATAAAGCCCGTCGCCAGCAGCGTCTGCTCAAGATGGTCGTAGAATCGCTCCAGATCGTCCACCAGCGGGTACGGCGCCTCTTCATGCTCAACCGCCGGCTGCGCTTGCTCCTGCGCCGCCAGCCAGGCCATCCGCACTTCATAGGCGATAACCTGCACCGCCATCGCCAGGTTCAGCGAGCTGTACTCCGGGTTGGCGGCGATCGCCACGTGATAGTGGCACTTCTGCAGTTCATCGTTGGTCAGACCAACGCGCTCGCGGCCAAAGACCAGCGCCACCGGCGCATGCTGACCTTCGGCGACGCTTTTCAGACCGCATTCGCGCGGATCGAGCATCGGCCACGGCAGCGTGCGGGAGCGCGCGCTGGTGCCAACCACCAGGCTACAGCCTGCCAGCGCTTCATCAAGGGTATCGACAATCTGCGCGTTGCCGATCACGTCGCTGGCGCCCGCGGCCAGGGCTATCGCCTGCGAATCGGGTTTGACCAGCGGATTGACCAGCCACAGGTTAGTTAAGCCCATGGTTTTCATCGCGCGGGCTACGGAGCCCATGTTGCCGGTATGGGAGGTTTCTACCAGTACGATTCGAATATTTTGCAGCATTATGGTTCTTCGGCTAAAGATTATTCGTGCATGCTACCATAAAACGGAGACATAAGCAGATTTGGCTGCTATTATATGCGCCGTTTTTTCCCGTTCTTTAACATCCAGTGAGAGAGACCGATGCATCCGATGCTGAACATCGCCGTGCGCGCAGCGCGCAAGGCGGGTAATTTAATTGCCAAGCACTACGAAACGCCTGACTCCGTAGAAACCAGCCAGAAAGGCAGCAATGATTTTGTGACCAACGTCGATAAAGCCGCCGAAGCGATTATTATCGAAACCATTCGCAAATCTTACCCGCAGCACACCATTATCACCGAAGAAAGCGGTGAACACGCTGGCGAAGAGCAGGATGTTCAATGGGTTATCGATCCACTGGATGGCACCACCAACTTCGTTAAACGTCTGCCGCACTTCTCTGTTTCCATCGCCGTACGCATCAAAGGTCGTACTGAAGTCGCGGTGGTCTACGATCCGATGCGTAACGAACTGTTTACCGCGACCCGCGGCCAGGGCGCGCAGCTGAACGGCTACCGTCTGCGCGGCAGCAACGCTCGCGACCTCGACGGCACCATTATCGCGACCGGCTTCCCGTTCAAAGCGAAGCAGCACGCCACCACCTACATGAATATTCTCGGCAACATGTTTACCGAATGTGCCGACTTCCGTCGCACCGGCTCTGCCGCGCTGGATCTGGCCTATGTGGCCGCCGGCCGCGTTGACGGTTACTTTGAGATCGCCCTGAAACCATGGGATTTCGCCGCAGGCGAACTGATCGCCCGTGAAGCTGGCGCGATTGTCTGCGACTTCACCGGCGGTCATAACTATATGCTGACGGGCAACATCGTTGCCGGTAACCCGCGCGTGGTGAAAGCGATGCTGGCGAACATGCGCGAGCAGCTGAGCGACGCGCTGAAGCGTTAATCTCTTACTGATGTCAAAAAGGAAGCCGCGGCTTCCTTTTTTTATGTCATTTTATCATGTTGAGGATCTGGCGAATCACCGCATTACCGCCAATACAGAGCACCGTCAGGCCGCTAAATAAGGCCAGCGGTCCGCGCCAACGCAGACAGCCCTGCGTCCCCAGCCAGCGCCGGAAACACAGCGCTATCCCTACCACCGTCAGCCTGGCTAACAGCACGCCGACCATCGCCGGAACCAGCAGCAGCCATCCCCACAGCGGCAGCTCATACTGCTGCGCACTGAGTAAAATCCATACCAGCTGAAACGGCAGATAAAAACTCAGGGCAAAGATCAGCGGAATGCGAATATTCCCTGCCGGTGCGGCAACGCCCTGAAAGTCGCGCCAGCCGTCGCGCAGCAGTATTCCAGCCAGCACCAGCGTGGCCAGATAGCATACGTCGTTAAAGATGCCCACGATCTGCATTAGCCTGTCGCTGCTTAGCTTACCCATAAACGCGAAACGCCAGAAAATGATCACCAGAAAACCGAACTGCAACACCCAGCTGCGCAGGATCCAGTCGACCATCTCCCGCGGCGAGGGCTGGTTATGCACAGCCCAGGCAACAATGGGCAGTTTACTGTGACCGGGATGACAAAAGGCCAGCACGAAGCCCGACAGCGTTAGGGTGGCGTAGGCCACCAGCGGAATATCCGCGACACTCGCCACCCCGAATCGCATAACATACGGCATGGCGTGGTAGACACGCACCAGATCTGACGGCCACCAGCTGGCCAGGGCTGGAAACCAGAATACGATCGCCAGGCCCGCCAGCAGCCCGGCGGCGCCGGCGCAGCCATAATAGAACCGCCCGCTCTGCGCGGGAGAAACGATATTTGCGGCCATAGCGACTCCTTGTCATCCGCCGAAAAGCGGAAAACTAGAGCATCGCTTCGCCAGCGGCAAGCGCTGGCGCCCACTTTAGGATTTGCGCCCGGCGTCTGTCTAAAACGGACGGATCCCACCGCCGGCAGGGACGGCGCTGAGCCACATCACCCCTGCCGCCGCCAGCAATATGACGCCGCCGGCCAGCGCCAGCGTCGCCCAACTAACCTGCTTCCATAACGCTGGCGCCTGATGGCGACTGAGGCGGATCGCCAGTTGGCGGAACCCATGCACCAACAGCGCCAGCGCCGTGATAGTCAACGAGGTTCCCGCCGCCATCGCCAGCGCCGCCGCCATCCCCCAGCCAAAAACGCCGATTACCTTGCTGAACAGCAGAACCATGATCGCCCCCGAGCAGGGACGCATACCCATCGACAGGACGATCGCGGCGCGAGCCCGCCAGTCGTCGCCGGCCTGCAGCTGCTCCGGGGCCGGGAGATGCTGATGCCCGCAGCCGCAGTGTTCGTTATGAACATGATGCGGGGTAAAAGCGGTAAACGTTGGCCGGCGCAGCAGCAGACGCAGCTTTTTTAACGCCCGCCAGCACAGCAGCAGCCCTAACGCGCCCACCAGCAAATAGCTCCCCTTCTCCAGCCAGAAACTGCTGAGGTGCAGCTGGCGCGCCGGCAGCTGCAGCAGCGCCAGCACCACGACCACCAGCGCGATGGCCACCAGCCCCTGCAGTAAAGAAGCGGCCAGCGTCAGGCCAATGCTTGATTTCAGCTTCGCGGGATGGGTGGCAAGCCAGGTCGTAATGACAATTTTACCGTGTCCGGGCCCTAAGGCATGGAGCACCCCGTAAACGAAGCTAAACCCCAGCAGCGACAGCCCTGCCGCCGCCGGGTTCTCCGCCACCGCCTGCAGCAGGCGGCTGAGTTCCAGGTTTAGCGAACGCTGCCAGACTGCGCTCTGCATCAGCACCTGCGGCCACGCCCGCCACAGCCAAATGCCGCCGATGATGCTCACAGCCAGCAACAGCGCCAGCGGCCACAGCGCTTTCCAGCGCGAAGATCGCGCGCGCGGAGTAAAAATTACTGACATGTCAGGGTCACCTTCTGGGCAAAATAGCTGCCCAGCGCCATATCCTCCGGCGGCGCATCCGCTTTATCCAGCGACTGGGCGTATGAGAGCATTTTGTCGTTCGGTTTTGGCGTCATCACCGTTGCCTTACAGGCGGCCCGCAGCCCTGCGGGCAGGGAAAAATCGCTATCCTTGTCATAAAACATATCGACGTAGTAGGTCGGGTCGAAGGTGGAAAAGGTAAACGTCTGCCCGGCAATGGGTTGCGGCGTCGCCAGCGGCAGAGTAAAGGTGAGTACCGCCTGCAGTCCGTCACGTTCGAGGCCGTAACCGTCGGGACGATTGTCAAATTTAACCCGCTGACCGTTATGCCACAGCTCGCTGAAATAGTGCTGACCGAGCACGTTGGCCATCACCTCCGCCGCCAGCTTTTTCCAGACTTCGCTGCCCGGTTTGGCGTTTCCGGCATCATAGAGCAGATCCGATGAGGTAATTTCATCCATCGTCCAGCGCATTTTAAAGGCGCTCAGCAGACCATCCTTGACCACCGGCTCGCTTTGCAGGCTGATGAAGCTATGCGGATGCGCAGCGGCCGACCATGATAAAACCATGAAAAACGCCGCGCTTGTGCATTGTTTCACTCTGTTCATCTGTTCCTCACGTGAAAAATTCTGTGAACTTCGCCAGCAATCCTGAGTAAAAGCGGACGCTCTTCCCTGCCCACGCCGCGGTCATTGTCTATCCTTAGCGGAAACCCTAACTGGAACTTACCAGATGATGACCGTCATTGAACCACCATCTGCGCTTTCCAGTCCACAGCGCCGTAGCCAGGTGCTCCTGATGTTTTATCTGCCCGGACAGTCGGTGACGACTGAACGGCTTGGCAGGATCAACCTCGTTGATGAGACCACGGCCCGGCAGGATATTGAGGAGACCGGACGCGAAATTCAGCGTTACCACCGTTTGACCCTCCAGTCACAGGTGGACGGCAGCTATCGGATTGAAGGCGCCGCGCTCGACCAACGTTTATGTCTGCTGCATGCGCTGCGGCGGGGGCTGCGCCTCTGCCCACAGTTCGTTAATCATCATTTTACCCCGGCGCTGAAAACGCAGCTTAAACAGGAAGGCATTGCCCGCACCTTATACGATGATACCAATCTGCAGGCGCTGGTGAACCGCTGCGCGCGGGCGCTCAATCGCCAGTTTGACTGCCGCGACGTGCAGTTTCTGCGCTTGTACCTGCAGTACTGTCTGCTCGAACATCACCGGGGATACTCTCCGGACTTCAATGAGGAACAGCAACGCTGGGCTCAAACCGCCGCCGAGTTCACCCTGGCGCAGGAGATTGTCCGCCACTGGCAGCGTCGGGTCGGCGCTCCGCCCCATGTCGGAGAACCTTTTTTCCTCTCGCTGCTGTTTATGTTGCTCAAAACCCCCGACCCGGTCCGCGACGGTCACCCGCACGATCGCCGCCTGCGGCTGGCTATCTCCGGCCTGATCCACCGCTTCCAGATCCTCGCTGGCAGAGCGTTCAGTGATGAGCAGGGGCTCAGCGATCAACTCTATATTCATTTGTCGCAGGCGTTGATCCGCAGCGTGTTTGCTATCGGCATCGACAGCACGCTCACAGAGGAAGTGACCCGGCTCTACCCTCGCTTACTGCGTACCACCCAGGCGGCATTGAGCGAATTCGAGGAGGCCTGGCACATCCGTTTTAATGAGGAAGAGACCGGTTTAATCGCGGTGATCTTTGGCGCCTGGCTGATGCAGAAAAGCGACCTGCACGAGAAACAGGTGCTGTTGCTAACCGATGACAACCCAGCAATTGAAGAGGCCCTGGAACAACAGCTGCGCGAACTAACGCTGCTGCCGCTGAATATCAAATACCAGAGCGTAGAGCGCTTTCAGAAGGAAGGTGCGCCCAAAGGGGTGACGCTTATCGTCACCCCCTATGCGACGGCGCTGCCGCTGTTTTCGCCGCCGCTGATCCACGCGGAGAACTACTTCACTGAACGCCAGCAGCAGCATATCTGCGCCATGCTCGAGGACTAGGCCGCCACCGCTTTTGGCCGTATAGCCATCGCCGGGAGCGTCAGCAGGGCCATCACCCAGAATACGCCCTGGTGCAGGTGCTGATAGAGGAAACCGGCGAAGACGGTCATGATGGCAATACTGCCGCCCATCGCCACCGCGGAGTAGACGGCCTGCAGACGGATCACTTCGCTACCCTGACGGGCGGCGATATAGCGCATCGCCGCCAGATGACACACCGTGAAGGTGCCACAGTGAAGGATCTGCGCAAGGATGAGTCCCGGCAGCGCCGTGGTCCAGCCCATCAGTCCCCAGCGAATCAGCCCGCAGGCGGCGGAGAGCAACAGCAGGTCGCGGGCGCTGAAGCGGCGGAACACCTTTTTACTCAACGCGAAGATCACCACTTCCGCCACCACGCCTAACGACCACAGATAACCGACCGCCGAGGCGGAATAGCCGGCCTGCTGCCAGTAGATGGCGCTAAAGCCATAGTAGGCGGCATGCGCTCCCTGCAGCAGACAAACGCAGGCGAGAAAGCGCCAGCTTTGGCGCACCAGCGTCAGCCAGGCCGCCATTCCGGCCCCCTGCTGCTGGCGCGACTCCCCCTGGGGCATCACCGACGGCTTAAGCAGCATGCCGAGCAGCATCGAGGCGATCCCCAGGCTTAGCATCAGCAGGATCGCCCGGTAATCGAACAGGCTCACCAGCTTGCCGGTCAGCGCTGAACCAATCACAAAGGCAATAGAGCCCCACAGCCGCACCCGGCCATAGTCCATGGTGATCTGCTTTTGCCAGGTATTGGCCAGAGCATCCGTCAGCGGCACCAGCGGCGAAAAGAACAGGTTGAAGCCGATGATGATCGCCAGCAGCCATGCTACGTGGCTGCCGGCCCAGAAGGCCAGCGCGAAGAGCAAGGTTAACAGCGCCAGCACGCGCAGCGCGGCGATCAGCCGGGAGGGATCGCTCACCCGCGGGGCAATCAGCAGACTGCCGAGAAAACGGGCCACCAGACCGGCGCCAAGCAAAATGCCGATGGTTTCCGGAGTCAGCCCGTTTCCGGCCAGCCAGACGCTCCAGAAGGGCAGAAAAATACCGTAGCTAAAAAAGTAAGTGAAATAACTGAGCGCCAGCCAGCGCGTGGAGTGCAAGACCATGATTTCCTCCCGAATGGTGGCGACAGTCTGGCGATAAACCCCGGCGGGCGCAAGATGCTCTTGTCTGCTGATAGCTCGTTATTTATGCCCCCTCGATGATGATTTTCAGCGAAAAATTGAGCTTCTCTCCCGCGCCTAAAACTCGCAGCCCCGGCTGCCCGTCCATGTTGTGGGCGTTTACCGGATGGCTTTGCGGCTCGAGGCAAAGGAATGATTCACCTTGCATTCTGAACAGCATCAACCACGGAGTTTGCGATAGAATTGTGATATTCATCACGTTATTGCTTACCCTCGCCCGCCCGCCCCAGCCGGAATAACCCACGTTCAGCCAACGATCTTCACCGAACTGAGCCACGCTGAAATTGGCATAGTCGGGCAAGTTTCCTTGCCAGTTGAGAGGTAAGTGATTCTCCCCTTCCGGCCAGTAACCGCTGACCTGGAACTGAACCTTGCTGCGTTCATCGAAAGGGAAAAAGGGATGAAAGCCGCAGCCGTAAAGCGCAGGGACCTCCCCATAGTGGGTAAGCGTTAGCTCCGCTATCAGCTGGTTACGCAGCAACTGGTAGCGGAGCTGCGCCAGATAATCGAAACCGCAGGCATGCTGCCGACGCAGCTGTAATACACAATACTCGGCGCCGTACTCAATAATATCCCAGCGCTGTAACCAGCCGTCACCGTGAAGAAAGAAATACTCGTCGGCATGGTGGCGAGGCAGGACAATCTCCTGCCCATGAAAAATAAAACGGTTGCCGGCGACGCGATTGGCCAATGGCAGCATCGGAAACATGCCGCCGGCGGGATTTTCATATAGCACCGGCGCTTGATATTGCCGCGAGAATAAACTTTGCACTTTGCCGCCCAGAGAAGAGACGCACATCCGCAGATGCGCGTTCTCCAGAATCCACTCTTCCGCCATTAGCGCATCTGCTCCTGCTTCGCCGCATTCACGCCCGTATGACGCTGCGCCAGCTGCTCTTCCAGCGCTTCGAGGGTGATACCTTTCGTTTCCGGGACGTTGCGCAGGATATAGAGGTAGCCGGCAGCGCAAATAACACCATACAGCAGGAAGCTTCCTGCCGCGCCCAGACCGGCATTAAGCAGCGGGAAAGTATAGGTTAACAGGAAACAGGCGATCCACAGCGCCAGGGTACCTAAAGACATCGCGAGTCCACGTACGCGGTTGGGAAAAATCTCCGCCAGCAGCACCCAGGTCACCGGCGCCAGGGTCAACGCATAAATAGCAATCGCCGCCAGCACCAGCAACAGTACCGGCCACCCCATAATGCCCATGGCGTAAGCGCCGGCGATCAGCACATAGATCAGCGTCAATCCCGAAGCGCCAAGCAGCATTAATTTACGGCGACCGATTTTATCCACCAGCGGCAGCGCCGCAATGGTAAAGACCAGATTAACGACGCCCGTCGCGACGATCGATTTCAGCGTGCTGTTAATATCGAACCCCGCCGAGGCAAAAATCTCCTGCGCGTAGTTAAAGATGACGTTAATCCCACACCACTGCTGGAATATGGCGAGCACCATGCCAATGATCACAATCGGTTTCACCTGTGTGGGGAGGTGATCGTTTATGCATGGATGAATCGTCGCCGCGAAAACAACGAGAAGCCTTACGGGACGAGGCTTAGAGCCGGACGAGCCGTTTCTGCACGGCTAGTCGGAAAATGAGATTTTTTAAAGATTTATGCGTTAAGTTCTGCACTATTGTGGATTGTTAATGTTAGTTCTTAATAGTGTTTTAAATACCTTTAAATAACCCTTCCATACCACACAACCTTTCCTACCACGTCAAAATCGTCTGGAATCTTATCTAAGTCAACGGTGAATGGTTCAAAAGCCGGATTGGTGCTACTGATACGCAGTTTTGCTCCAGGTAAACGCTGTACCATTTTCACTAACAGTTGGCTATCAAGACGGATCACATAAATCCCCTCGCGTGGGTCTCTATCATCATGATTCACTAGTATTATGTCTTTATCATTAAGGATTCCAGCCATTGAATCACCATTAACGCTGATGACTGATAGCCTCTTTGGGTCAGCTTTAAGATGATTTACAACCCAGTATCTCCGAAAGCTAACGGTAAACATTGGACTTTCATCATCATTCCATGCGCCAAATCCAGCGGAAGCCGCAACGTTATACCTGGGAACGAACACGAACTCTTCTAAGTCAACGCTATTACCTTGAACATCTAAAGCAGTCCCTGCTGTATCTACAGCAGGCAAAAGAGGGTTATGTAGTTCAGAACTCGCTGCACCACTGACAAGCCATTCAACAGAGACCCCGAGGCACTCAGCTAATTTGAGAATATGAGTAGCGCTAGGCTCCCTGTCTTCGTTCTCCCATGCCTGTAAGGTCGATAAAGCTACCCCCAAGAAGTCAGCTACATGGCTCCTGGATTGCTTCAACTCTTCTCGCTTAGAGCGAATACGCTTACCTATCTCACTTCTCAACTCGTTTTCAGGTTTATTCTGCATATCTAGTAAATTCCTTGGACTTGTTTTCAAGTTCTTCGTGTTTATCGTAAGTCTTTGTAATTTGACGATAATGACTTGAAAAACGGTCTTTTGTTGGGTGAGTGAAACCCGAAAACGAAAAATAAAGCCTGTTTTCAGGTTGAAATAACTCGTTTTTGATCATAATGTACTTATGGATTGATTCACGGAGGTTAACCAATGAGTACATTAGAGAGCACAAAAAAAAGCCAGATGGAATCTGACTGGCATAGGGCTGATATCGTCGCCGCTCTTCATAAGCAAGGTTGGTCTCTTCGCCGATTATCCTTGCATCACGGGTATAAGAGTGCTGGAGCCCTTAAAAACGCCTTGGATCGACCTTGGCCAAAGGGGCAGAAAATCATAGCCGATGCTATTGGGATCTCACCCGAAATGATTTGGCCTACTCGTTATCATAAAGCATTTTCAGGCGAATGGAATTAAACATATGAACCAGATTAACCTGAAAACACACTATACCGCTCAAGAACTGGCTGATATGCGTTTGCCTGGGTTGCCAGAGACTCGGCCCGGAATTGTGGCCAGGGCCAAAACGAATTCCTGGGATTCTCGTGCTAGATCTGGCAGAGGTGGTGGTAACGAATATTCGTTAGAAAGCTTGCCGACTGAGGCGCAAGAAGCCCTGCGGGAAAAAATATATCAGCAGGTTCTGGCCACTAAAAGCAATGCCACACCCGCTCGCGCCAGCAAATGCGGCGAAGCCAAGCCACGTAAAGAGTTGGCGTTGATCCGCCAGTGCCCCGCACTGCTTGAACGTGAAGTTAACTCTCTGACCGATAAACAAAAGCAGATTGCTGACGCTCGCGCTGTGTTGGTCATGAAAGTTGAGGAACTCCGTGATGCGGGAATGTCGCGAACTGCGGCAGTTAATTTCGTCTCCATGGGGTCACGTAAAGGAACGCTCCCGGAACATCTGATGAAAGCCTCTGAGCTGGCCAATGCCCGCAAGGGCAGCAGCCGTGCAGGCGTAGGTACCCGCAGCCTGCAGGAATGGGTCAGCGTTTTTGAGTCAACGAAACCAGGTATCGAGCGTATGGCCATGCTGGCACCCGGTCATCTTAAAGCGAAGAAACCTGAGCAGATTAAATGGTTACCTGATTTCCTTGCTCACTGGCGTAACCGTAAAGGGCCGAGTCTTACCGAGGCATATCGTGATTTCAAAGCTGAATGGACTGCTCTCTATGCTGGCCAGCCAGCAATGATTGAGGCGTGCCCTTCCTATGATGCAGTTCGCCGGGCCATGGAAAAACTGCCCCGCCGTGAGAAAGCACGGGGCCGTGTCAGTGGTTCTGCTGCGCTGGCTTATGAGTGCTTCCAGAAGCGTGACTGGTCTCTGATGCCAGTTAATGGCTGCTGGATTGCGGATGGTAAGTCACTGGAAATGAAGGTCGCACATCCCGATCATGGTCGCCCGTTCACGCCTGAACTGACGCTGATTATTGATGGCCGGACACGTTTTGTTGTCGGCTGGAGCCTGGCTTTATCTGAAAGCGTTATCGCAGTGGCTGATGCCTACCGGTACGCCCTGCGCCACTTCGGAAAGCCACTGTTTGTTTACTCGGATAACGGTGGTGGTGAAACCAACAAAACCCTTGATGCTGATGTGACGGGTATTTTCAGTCGCCTGGGTATTGAGCACCCGACCAGTATACCAGGACGTCCTCAGTCTCGCGGGATCATCGAGCGACTGAACAAGGGTATACCGCGCCGTGTTGCCATGCAGTTTGACACCTTTAGTGGTGACAGCGCTGACCGGGAGCACGCACGTATTACAGCACGAGCTATTCAGTCAGCTGTAAAGGCGCAGGAGAATGGCCGCGAACTTACACCGGTACAGCGTACAGCTTTGGGGAAACTTCCCTCCTGGCAGCAGCTGCTTGACGCCATCGCTGAGGAAGTGGACGTCTACAACAACACGCATGAGCACCGGGAACTGCCTAAGCGTAATGGTAAGCATATGACGCCGGCAGCGTATCGCCGCGCCGTTCTTGAGGCTGAAGGTGATGAGACGGAATATCTGACCGACGTTGAGTTGCGTGAAGCGTTCATGCCTGAAATGGTCCGTACCGCGCAGCGTGGCTGGTTACGTCTGTTTAATAACGATTATTTCTCAGAAGAATTGATCCAGGTCGACAGCGAAGACGTGCGTGTGGCCTTTGATATCCATGACCCGCAATCCGTCATTGTTCGCCGGATGGATGGCTCTTATGTCTGTACCGCCATCTGGAATGGCAATAAACGTGCAGCGATTCCGGTCAGTGCAATGGATGTAGCCGTTGAGAAACGCCGTCAGCGCCGTATGAAACGCGTTGAAGAGAAAGTCCTGGAGATTGAAGCCGAGGGCCGCTCCGTTCTGCCGGGCCAGCGATTTGATGACCTGGGGAGCTTTATCCCTGCTGAATATGCCGTTGAGAAAGAAGAAGAGCCGTATTTCTTCCTTGAAACTGACCGCGACGAATATATGAAAAAAATCGGCAATAGCCGGTAAGGAGAGTTTATGAGCATACATGTTGAACTGAATGACCTGATGACCCGCAAAGGCTACAGCCAGACACAGGTAGCCAGGGCCATTGGCAAAAGCACAGCGGTTATTAATCAATACCTGCAGGGTAAATATGCCGGTGATGTTCCTGCAATTGATGCACTGGCACGTAGCTTTATTAACCGCGAAGTGGAAAAGGAAAAATCGCAGAAAATTACAGCTCGTTTTGTCCCTACGGTCACGTCTCGCAAGGGAATGGACGTCATCAGATATGCGCATCTTGATGGCGATCTCAATGTTATTTATGGCGCTGCGGGTCTTGGTAAGACGATGATTTTGCGTGAGTATGCCGCCCAACATCGCGATGCTTTACTCATTGAGGCTGACCCGGGGTATACGGCTCGTGTGGTTCTGGAAGAGCTCTGCGGCCTGCTGGGGATTAGTAAGCGCGGGAATATGCATGAACTCAGCGAAGCCTGTATCGCGGCTCTGCGTGATTCAGGTCGTCTTCTGATGGTCGATGAGGCTGAAAACCTGCCATACCGTGCGCTGGAAACCTTGCGTCGGATCCATGACAAGTCGGGTATTGGCCTGGTCCTGGCTGGAATGCCTCGGCTCATCATCAACCTCAAAGGTAAGCGTGGTGAGTATCAACAATTGTATAGCCGAGTAGGCTTCGCTCTCTGTATCGGCGATTCCCTGCCGCAGAGCGATATCACTGATATTGCGGTCAGTATGCTGCCTGGTGCTGGTAGCCAGGAAGTCAGCGAGGCACTGTTTAAAGCCAGCCATGGTAATGCCCGCCGGTTGTTCAAGCTGGTCCGCGGTGTCAGTCGTCATAGTGAAATCAGTGGTAATGCTGTCAGTGCTGGTGCGGTGCGTAAGTTTGCTGAAATGCTCATTAATTAGGGGGCTGCATGGCCATTATTGAAATTTCGGTCTCACGTAGAGGTAAAGGGGTTCAGGTTCGGACCCGAATGGTCAGGAATGATGATGATTCTGAACTGGTAAGGAATACCGCTAAAAGAATTCATATGTCGCTGGGGGGATTTATTCACGGCCTGGTCGCAAGGATATTCGCAAAGGTTGAAAATATATCGCCATCCCCGGCAGATAAAAATAATATTCACTAACCCATGGTCAGGAGTTGCTATGTGCCGTTTACCAATTAACGATCCAAAAATGATGGCCCCGATTAACCGCCTCATGCGTGGCGGCCTGCAGGTACTGGACATTAACACCCGGTTCCGTCGCCCTATCGTCGAAGTTGACCGCCCGTTTGAGTCGTGGCGCGGCAAGGAAGTCGAGATTACCGAGCGCAAGGACGGTAAAAGCTCACAGGTCAAAATGCTTATCTGGCGCGGGATGCACGTTATCTGGAGGTAGTATGGCTGAAATTGTTTTTACGATTAAGGAAGTTAAAGGAGAAGTTCATTTATCCGCGATTATATCAGCAGAGAAAAAGGATTCCTGTTTAGTTAAAGATGTTTCAAACATTATTGCACCGTTAATGCTGGCGACTGCCAGCGCTGAAATTGCAAAGTTTTTTCAACATTTAAATGAGGCAAATCATGAATAATCAGCAAAAGCAATTTACCGAGAAAACTGCTCCTGAGGGATACTGGACTGATGCTAAAGATGCATTTATTCCCGTAAAGCTGCTGAAACCAATTGACCTGGCTCGTGACTCTCTTGTCGGTGAGATTGTCACCAAGGCAATTGAACTGAATAAACTGATGAAGGAGTTTAAAAATAACTCCTTTGCGGATATAGCGGCATTCGTTGACCTGTCAGCGAATGAATACGATGTGAAACTGGGGGGGAAGAAAGGTAACGTCACACTTTTCACGTTTGATGGTCGCTATAAAATTCAGCGAGCTATGGCTGACCGTCTTGCCTTTGATGAGCGCCTGCAGGCTGCCAAAGAGCTTATCGATCAGTGCCTGTCCGACTGGACTGAAGGTGCGAAGCCAGAGTTGAAGGTCCTGATTAACCGGGCTTTCTCAACTGACAAATCAGGTGAGGTCTCTACGGGGGCGGTTCTGGCCCTTCGGCGTTATGAGATTGATGACCCGCGCTGGCACAGTGCCATGACTGCAATCGGGGAATCAGTCCAGATTGTGGCAACAAGCGCCTATATCCGTATTTATGAACGTATTGGTGACACTGACCAGTACCGGCCTATTGCTCTGGATATGGCGGCGGTGTGATATGAACGCGAAAGAATTTAACCGTAAATATAAATCAGGTACTGCCTTCTGGCATCAGCGTCCAGATGAAAAAGAGCGCCGGGCGGTAAGAACTGTAGCTGCTGCTATGGATTTGAAGTCAGCGACAATTGTGGAAATTAACGTAGAGCCATGGCTTGCAAACGTGAACTCACTTACTCGTCAAAGTTAATTAAATAATAAGTGCTTTTTAAATGGCGTAATGCGTCAGGGGATGCTTACGCCTGAATACAGGATATCAATCATGAAAATATCTTTAGAAAGTGTTTTTGAACGTGTGATGGCGTGTACTCACCTGCGTGCAATAACCTGGTTGATAAGCGTTAGTTTTTGCATTGTCTTCTGGGGTTATTGCATTTTTTACGGGTTAAAAGCCTGGGAGTTGTTATTGACGATGTTTAAGGTGGCTTAAATGGGATTTTATAAAACAACTCAAAAAGCAGCTCTTGATGCGTGGGACAATGAAATTCATCAACGTGCAGAGCTGAAAGAGAAAGCACTCGAGTTTGCTAAAAAATTCGGCGGCAAACCGGTATTTTGCGGTGATGCTACAGAATTTCGCTTTCACGGTCTGTCATTCGATGCTGCGCCACTGATTGGCCATAGCAGTTTATGGACGCTCTCCCGTTCGCAGAATGGTTACACCCGAGAACCACGAGGTAAGAGCCGCATTCCCCGTGAGCGCCGCGCGGAACATCTGCAGCTGCTGGACGCATGGGATGAGGGGCGTCCCACAGAAAGAATTTCAAGGGAGCCTTACTGGAAAGCGCTGGGCCTTGAATGGGGGATGTTGATCCTGTGTGGTATCACCCATTTTCGGGTCGGGGATGTCATTTATTTCAAAACCTCCACCACTCCCTCTAAAGGGTCAGGCGTAATAGAAATTGTTGAATCGGAATTTTACGACGCTGAAATAGCGCTGAATATGACAGGAGAAAGCCATGGCTGATTATCTTTGCGTCTCCGGTTGTGAGATCCAGGAGATGGGCGAAAGACGCGTTTATCACCTGAATAATAACTCCGTTGTTATCGAGCATCCGAAATACCCCGGCAAGACCCGATTTCAGTTTTATACCCATAGCGGGCAGTCAATCCGTAAACCGGCTGATAAAACCGCAATGAAACAGGCCGTAGAACGTCACAAAAAACGCTGGAGATTAGCATGAATACTGCAAACCATTTTATTACCACCGGGTCAGGTCAGCATTTTTATTTTTGTAATTCTGGTCCTGATATTGTGTATATCGAAGATATTGCCCTGGCGCTTTCTAACTTGTGTCGTTTTACTGGCCATCTCGACGAGTTCTACAGCGTCGCGCAGCATTCTGTACTGGCCAGTTACCTGGTGCCGTCTGAGTTCGCGCTTGAAGCACTCCTGCATGATGCCAGTGAGGCATACTGCAATGATATTGCTGCGCCGCTAAAAGCCCTGCTACCGGATTATCGTGGCATTGAAAAATGGGTTGAAGGTTTAATCAGCCAGAAGTTTGGCACGCCAGAAACTATCAGCCCGGAGGTCAAACAGGCCGATCTCATTATGCTGGCTACGGAGCGGCGAGATTTGTTTATTGATGATGACACTGAATGGGCCATTCTTCGGGGGATTCAGCCGACGAATGAATTTACGATTAATCCTCTTCTGCCCCGCCAGGCAAGAAAGCTGTTTATGGAGCGCTGGCATGAGCTCAGCTCGAAAGTCTGAAAAATCAGAAAAGCTGAAACTGATGGAGGAAGCATCACGGCTCAGAAGTGCGAAAGAACGTCGTCTCTTCTGGACTGACATTGTGACCATCCTTCTTTCATTTTTGCTTCTGTTTATATTTAACATCGTTTTACAGAAATGATTAATGAGGTTTTTTATGGGGAACATAACCCGGGAAAAACGCGATAGCTTTATAAAGCAAATCATTGATGAAACCAGACTAAGAGGACGCCTTACGGTTCGTGATGCCTGCCAGATGTTGGGGATGAACAGGGATGCAGTTCAGCGTTACTTCAATATTGCGGAAAATAGCGGAGAAGTTTACCGCCATGGGAATCTTGGGTTGTTTCCTGATTACAGGGCAACAATTAAATTTGACCTGCAGCGGTATACCAGTAAGAAAGGAGCAAAGTGATGAATATCAAGCCTCCAAAGCAGCTTTATAAATGGGATAAAGCCCGGGTGAAACTCGCCAGACCAGCATCAAACATGATGGCATATCTTCCGACAGGTACAACCGGAACAGTAAGAAAAGTGGGGCGCGGCCTTGAGTTTACCTCCGACGCTTGCCAGTGCTGTGGTGTTCAGGTTCGTATAACGAGAATGGGGCTCGATTATTTCGAACTTGTTGAATTAGGCCCACACCCCGGAGGAAGCAATGAAGAACCTACTGCGTAATATGACCGCCGGTAATTTTAACCGGCGTTATCCGGTGGGCTCCCGGTTTCGGTACTACATCGTTCCCGGGATGCCAGAGGTTGAATTAGTCACCACCACATCCGAGGCCTGGCATGTACGTAACGGCCGACTGGTCGTCCGGGTGGAAGGGAAAATCGGAGGCGTGTCGGTCAACAAACTCGAACCCATTCAGTGAGTCATTCTTGCAGGCACTTTTATGAGTGCCTGCCGTAATGGCAACCAACAGGAGGTAATATGTCCACGCCAGCAAAACGCGGCCTTATTGGGGCCATCAAAGCCGGCCAGTCTCATCTTGGCTGGGATGACGCAACCTATCGGGCCGTTCTGGCCCGTCTGTGCAACGGCAAAACATCATCCACTAAATGTTCCCTTGAGGAGCTGCAGGCCGTGCGTGAATACATGCACGACCAGGGTTTTCCGCGCCAGTCAGCACGTCATGGAAAACGTCCTAACGTAGCCCGTTCACGTAAAACCATGCTCAGCAAAGTTGAAGCTTTGCTTGCAGATGCGAAACGGCCGTGGAATTATGCCGAGAAAATGTGCGATCATATGTTTCAGGTTAAGCGCGTCGAATGGTTAACAACCGAACAGTTGACCAAACTGATGCAGGCGCTGGCCATTGACGCAAAACGGCGTAAAAAACGGGAGACAACCGATGAATCTGCAACAGGTAACAGAGCTACTGCCCCCGGTAGTCATTCAGATAGCTGACCTTATCGGCTTCCCGGCCACTGAACGCCTGCTTTCAGCGTTCGGTGGTACCACCTTTCCGATCGGAAAAGGTCTCCGCGCTTTCGGCGGCCAACGCGCCGCTCTCCTCCGCGATACCATTGGCGACCACAATACAAAATTGTTGTTCCAAAAATTTACGGGTGAACCTCTGTATCTCCCTCGTTGTGAACGAGCCTTACGCGAGTTGCGGAATGTTCGTTTCCTCGCAGAATTTGATGAAGTTAATCAGAGCGGCACTTCTTCGCTGATGGCCATGACGTTACTGTGCCCTAAATATGGGTTCAGCGACCGTACCGGCTGGCATCTTCTGGCGCAGCGCAAAAGTGCAACTGAGAATGATCAGGGGGCACTATTTTAATGGCCAATAAAAATAAGCTTATTTTTGCTGCGGTTGCTGTTATTAGCTTTTCAGTTTCAGCTGGTTTTAAACCGGAGGGGAACGAAAAAGAGGCACTTGTTGAAGCGGTAAAGGATGGCTATCAGGTACAAAGAAATCTTGCTTACATTTACCAAACAGGCCGAGGAAATCTTGGTGATAAAGATTTTATTCCAAAGGACGAAACGAAATCTTGTGCCTGGAGAAAAATCTTACTCATAGTTAACCCTAGTAAAACTGACGCATCCGATACACTAAATGAGCGGTTTTCGTGCCGCAATCTGGATTTTGAAGAGGATGAGTTGGTCTGGAAAATCGTTTATAAGTACTTGCCCCTGATTGATGAAGCAAAAGCTAAAGGGGAGTATATGGTAGTTAAAGACGAACCTCCTGTTTCGAAAGACGACCTACAAATCATTGACGTTGCGCCATAAACCACTGAAGCCCGTCACCTTATACCCTGATCCCCTCCCTGTAATACTGACATCACCTTTCCTCCTTGTGGTGTCAGTTCATGAATCTCAACGACTTCCAGCGAGCCGCCGGCATTACGCAACAGCGGGCGCAGCAATGGCTTGAGCCGCTGAATGCGGCGATGGCTGAATTCTTTATCAATACCCCGCTGCGCCAGGCTGGCTTTATCGCACAGTTGGGGCATGAGAGCCTTCGGTTTACCCGGGTCGTCGAAAGCCTGTACTACCGCGATGCTGCGCGTCTGGCGATGATTTTCCGTTCTGACTTCGATCTCAACAAAAATCGTAAGATTAAGCCGTCAGAACTGGCACTGGCCCAGCAGTTCGTCGGCAGGCCGGAAGCGACCGCCAATTTCGTCTATGCCAACCAGGGCGGGAACGGCCCGGAGTCTTCCGGTGACGGCTGGCGCTATCGCGGCCGCGGGTTAATTCAGATCACCCTCAAAAACAACTATCGAGCCTGCGGGCAGGCGCTTGGGCTGGACCTGCTGAAAAATCCCGACCTGTTACTGGACCCGGGGAACGCTGCCCGTTCTGCCGCCTGGTACTGGTACCAGCATGGCTGTAATGCGCCTGCGGATGCGGCCAACGTGGTCGAAGTCACCCGCAAAATTAACCCCGCGCTGGTTGGTCTCGATGACCGTGCCATGCTTTTCGAGAAAGCCCGGAGGGTGTTATGTCCCTCAAAGAGCTGATTTCTAATCCGTCGGGCCGGCTCAGCACCTCCGACACTATTACTTTTTTTACCTTCCTGGTCACGTCCGCGATCGTCATCTGGTACGGCTACAGCCTGCAGCTGCAGGAGTGGATGTTTACCGCCTACATCGTCGCCTGGGCGGGTCATAACATCGGTTCAAAACTGGTGGCCATGAAGCGTGACCAGCCTGCATCCACACCTAACGGAGGCACCCCCGATGGCCAGTAAACTCTGGGCGCTGGTTAAACCGCTGCTCCCCTGGCTGGTTGCTGTCGCACTGATTCTTTTCGTCGGTATCTGGATCGGGATTCAGGTATGTGCCAGCCAGATGCGTGACGACGTTCAGACGGCGAACAACGCCACAGCGACCGTTCAGAAAGCCTTCGACGATTACAAAATTGAGCGTGAAAAAACAGATGCCGATAAGGCCAGACAAAACCAGTCGCAACTGCAGGCTCAGGTGAATCTCGCCGAGCACTACCGCCAGCAGGCGGATAAATTGTCCGGGGAGCTGCTGGCCAAAGGCAAGGCATTGACGATTGCACAGCAAAAACTGAGGGAAAAAACAGATGAACTCGCACGTAAAGATGGTCCTGGCTGGACTGGTATTGGTCCCGGGGCTTTGTGCCTGTACGGGCAAAACCTCGGCTATCCCGCCGGACCCGGTTGTGGTGAATATCTGTCAGCAGCCAACGGCGGAAATGCTGGAAATTCCGGCGATGCCGGCCGCGCCGGAGGCGGACTCTCCCCCCGGGGCATCCTCGGGCACAGTAACGCCTACGGCGAATGGTGCCAGCTCATCCGCAGCAAACTAAACACCATTCGCCAGCTCTACGGTAAGGAGCCGCAATGACCCCCGACCAGATTTATCAGATATTGCTGGGCGGTCTTGGGCTCTTCGGCGGTATCTGGATACGCCGGCTGCAGTCGGATATTCGGGACCTCGAAAAAGCCGTTGAACGTATTAAGGATGAATACCAGCGCCGGGAGGATTCCCGCCGCGACCATGACCAGCTGATAGACCGCATCCGCGATATCAAGGAATCGGTTGATCGCGTACTCGAAAAACTGGACAAGAAGGCAGACCGGACATGAAGGCCAGACAAAAGCGGCGTCAGCGTCGTATCACAACAGCAAACGTCACAGCGTCGCCCCGGCTGACCAGTGATGACCCGTTACTGCTTCTGCAAAAGTTACTGACCGAGCAACGTCAGCCGCTTTCATCCGACATCATGCCTGAGCTGGAGAAAATCTCCGGGGCGGTGATGCGTATCGATCGGCGTATTGATGCGATGGAAAGCCGGGTTATCCGTCAGGGGGCTATCTCCGGTGGACTGACCGGGGCGCTGTCGGGCGGACTGGTCGTGACGACCATTTCCTTAATCAAGGCCAAGATGGGGTTCTGATATGGCGCATCCGCCCGAGACAAGGGAAAAAGTTCGGCGGCTTTATATTCAGAGCCAGCTGTCACTGCAGATCGTTTCTTCGCAATGCGGCGTCAGTTTTGCGACGGCCGCCCGCTGGAAGAAAGACGCGCAGGACAGCGGCGACGACTGGGACAAGCTCCGTGCCGCCAACGTGCTGGCGGGTAATGGTATGGAGGACGTCGGCCGGGCGATCCTGATGGGATTGCTCGTTCAGTATCAGACCACTATTGAGCAGCTCAATGTTGATTCACAACTGCCGCCACAGGCCCGCGTCGAGCTGCTGGCCAGCCTCAGCGATGCGTTCAACAAGGCGACGGTGGCGAGCAAGCGTGTTCTGCCGGAGACCTCGCAGCTGGCCACAGCGATGGAGGTCATCACGATGCTGTCCACCTTCATCAGTGAACACTATCCGAAGCATATGGAAGCGTTCGTCCAGGTGCTGGAACCCTTTGGTAATGAGGTGCAAAAACACTATGGCTGACAAATTAATCCGGGTGAATTCCCGCGTCAGCGTGATGGCCAGCCAGGTGGCTTACGTCATCGCGCCGGAGTTTAAGGATCGTATCGACATTCACCTGCTCGATGGCCGCGTTGAAGAGCTGGAATACTCTATGCGTAACGACCGCTGGGGCGCTAAAGACCGCTTTGAAACCGCTGTTAATGACGCGTTAAAGGGGGAGTAAATCGTGTTTATTTCCGCCGTTGTGAAAAATGTGTCTCACGATCGCCTGTCATTCATCTGTCCGGGATGCGGTTTTCATCATCAGGTGACCATTGGCCAGGGCGAGGGTCCGCGCTGGGACTGGAACCATGATTATGTTCGCCCGACCTTTAACCCCAGCATCCTGGTGACCTGGGAAGAACCGAGCGATAACCCGGCGCATTTTGATGACCGGACTAAGGACCAGCACCGTGTCTGCCACAGCTTTGTGCGTGACGGTTATATCCATTATTTGTCTGACTGTACGCACGAACTGGCCGGGCAGTCGGTGCCGCTTTCGCGTGTCGGGGAGTAACTGTGGCGCGTAAAAAGAATGTCACCCTGAACAAAAAGGAGTTTGAGGCCCAGCTCAATGAGCTGGCCGCATCGCTTCGCCGGTCCATCGAGGCGGAACAGGTCGGCTTTGACCCATCTCAGGAAGCAGTCAATCAGCGCCGTGACGCGGTCAGGGATCCGGTGAATGGCTTTCGTTACTTCGTGCAGAACTACTTCCCGCACTACATCCGCCATAAGGATGAGTCGGAGCTACATAAGTTCCTGTTTCAGCGTCTGCCGGAAATTGTTGCTGCGACCGTCAGTCAGCAGGATGCGATTGCAGCGCCCCGTGGTGAGGCCAAATCGACCATCGTCAGCCAGCTCTTTGTGCTTTGGAATATCATCCTTGAGCTGAAAAAATACCCGGTCATCATCATGGACAGTATTGACCAGGCGTATCCGATGCTGGAAGCCATCAAGGCAGAACTCTGCTGGAACCCACGTCTGAAGATGGATTTTCCTGAGGCCTGTGGTGCTGGCCGTGTCTGGCAGATGGGTACCATCCTGACAGCCACCGATATCAAAGTACAAGTGGCGGGTAGCGGCAAAAAACTGCGTGGCCTGCGTCATGGTCCGTATCGTCCTGACCTGGCCATTTTGGATGATATTGAAAACGATGAGCTGGTCCGCAACCCGGACCAGCGCGACAAGCTGGATAACTGGCTGAAAAAGACCGTCCTGCCGCTGGGTGGCGCGGGTGCCAAATTTGATGTGATCTACATCGGGACCATTCTGCATTACGACTCGGTGCTGTCACGTACCCTGAAAAACCCGCTGTGGAAACGCAAACGCTTTAAGGCACTCATTACCTGGCCGTCAGACATGACGCTCTGGGATAAGTGGGAAGAAATCCTGCGTAACAACGACGAGGATGGCGAGCTGCTGGCCCGGACGTTCTACGACGAACACCGGGAGGCGATGGAAGCCGGCGCGGTAGTTTCCTGGTCAGCGCGGCCACTCTATACCCTGATGTTGATCCGCGCCCGTGACGGTCACAGCACCTTCGACAGTGAATACCAGAATGACCCGGTCAGCGGCGATGATGCACCGTTCGCCACCTGTATCACCTTCTGGGTGAACCGGCTGAAGGAATGGTCATTCTTTGGCAGCATTGACCCCAGTCTGGGTCTGAAAGGTAATTCCCGAGACCCATCGGCAATTCTGGTCGGCGGCTTTAACCGGATGACCGGCGTTCTGGACGTCGTCGAAGCCCGCATTAAAAAGCGTCTGCCGAGCGTCATTATCAGCGACACCATCGCGCTGCAGCGGGAATACGGCTGTCTGTGCTGGTCGGTTGAGGCGGTCCAGTTTCAGGAGTTCCTGCGTACTGAGCTGGTTCGTCAGTCAGCAGAGCTGGGGGTCCCGGTCCCGGCGATGCCGGTTACTCCGCACTCAGACAAAATCCTGCGTATCGAGTCCCTGCAGCCTTACGTGTTCAACAAACTGATTCGGCTCAGCCCGACCCAGGTCACCCTGCTAGAGCAGCTCCGCCATTTCCCCATGGCAGACCATGATGATGGCCCTGATGCGCTGCATATGCTCTGGGCGCTGTGCAACTCCTTTGGGACGCGAGACGGGTTCCGCCACGTTCCGCGCCGGCAGGACGATGACAGAGATAATGACAACAGACATTCAGGCCAGTCGCGCAAGCGTTCCCGCTCGCGCTTTGGCAACGGAGGATGGTAATGGGCAAGATAGTTGATCAGTGGGGCCGCCCATTTGATAAGGCGGTAACAAAAGCGCCTCAGACCGCACGGATGATTCAGCTTAACAGCACGTATCCGGCTCACCCCTCACGGGGGCTGACGATTAGGCGTCTGCCGCGAATACTGCAGGAAGCTGAGCAGGGTTATCTTTCCGCTCAGGCTGACCTTTTTGACGATATGGTCGAAAAGGATGGCCATATCTTTTCGGAGATGGCCAAGCGTAAGAATGCGTTACTGGGTCTCGACTGGAGCATTGAACCCCGGCGCAATGCGACGGCGGAAGAGAAGAACCTCGCGGCCATGGTTCAGGAGTGGTTCGACTCTCTCGATAATCTGGAAGATATCATCCTGCAGGCAGCGGATGCGATCGGGCATGGTTTCAGCTGTCAGGAGCTGGAATGGGAACTGGAAGAGAATGTCTGGCTACCCAGCGCCGCACACCTTCGGCCGCATCGCTGGTTCCAGGCACGCCCTGACCGTGGCGATAATATCCGCCTGAATGATGGCAGCATCGACGGTGCAGAGCTGATGCCGTTCGGCTGGATGGTCCATAAGCATAACGCGAAAACCGGCTTTACCGGTCAGTCGGGTCTGTATCGCGTGCTGGTCTGGCCGTACCTGTTCAAGAACTTTGCGGTTCGCGATCTGGCGGAGTTCCTGGAGATTTATGGTCTGCCGGCGCGCGTCGGTAAGTACATGGCTGGCGCAACGGATCAGGACAAAGACGCGCTTTTCGAAGCGCTGGTTACCCTGGGCCACAATGCGGCGGGTATTATTCCACAGGGTACCGACATTGACTTCAAATCGGCAGCATCCGGCCAGGCTGACCCGTTTGTTGCGATGATGGACTGGTGTGAGCGCACACAATCAAAAGTGATCCTCGGGGCAACCCTCACCAGTCAGGCCGATGGAAAGACCTCAACCAATGCGCTCGGCAATGTCCACAACGACGTTCGTCACGATATCCTCGTCTCGGATGCCAAGCAGCTGCATGGCTTCTTCAGTAGCATGATTGATATGTTGCTGCGGATTAACGGGTATGAAATATCTCGCCGTCGCCTGCCTAAATTTGTATTTGATACCCGGGATATTGAAGAGATCGAATCCTTTTCAACGGGTGTTAAAAATCTGGTTGAGTCGGGTGTTAAAAGTATTCCGGCATCCTGGGTACATAAGAAACTGGGTATTCCTGTCCCCCAGAAAGATGAAGCGGTACTGGAGGCTCCCGTTCAGGCCAGCTCACCGTCCCCGGTTGCTCTGAGTCAGCGATTCCGGCGCATTGCTGCCCTGACCACCGCCGCAGAGCTGTCAGACCCGGCACAGGAAGCGCTGGATAATGGGCGCCCGGTACCGGAGAAAATCGCGGCCGCAATGGAAAAGCTGATTGCGCCGCTGGTTGCGGCGTTGCAGGACGGAAAACTTCCGGATGAAGCCATGGATATCATCGCCGGCAGCTATCCTGACCTGGACGACAGCGAGCTGGTCACCCTGCTGGAGCAGGCGCTCTTTGTCTCCGATGTATGGGGGCGGCTGAATTCCGATGCCTGAAAGCGTTGATCTGAGTTATGCGATCGGACTGAAACCTGCTCAGGCCATCGAGTATTTCCAGTCCAAAGGTTACACCATAGGCTTTAACTGGCATGAGGTGGAGGCGCGGGCGCACGCGACGGCGTTCACCGTCGCCGGCATCCTTCGCCAGGATATTCTGCAGGACGTGCGTGCCGGCCTGCAGGACTCGCTGGACAATGGGCTGACGCTCGAGCAGTTCCGCCGGCAGATGACGCAGAAGCTGACGCAGAAAGGCTGGCTGGCCGATAAGGCGAAGCTGGTCGCCGATGAGGATGGCGTACTGGAGGGCAAGCAGTTAACCCCGCGCCGGCTACGCACCATCTTTGAAACCAATATGCAGTCGTCCTACGGTGCAGGCCGCTACGCCCAGCAGATGGAGAACGCAGCCGACCGCCCGTACTGGACACGCGTGGCGGTCATGGACCTGCGCACACGGCCCGCACATGCAGCACTGAACGGGCTGACGGCCCGCTATGACGATCCCATCTGGCAGTTTGCCTATCCGCCCGACGGCTGGGGATGCCGCTGTCGCGTCCGGGCTCGTTCGCAAAGCGATATAGACAGCAAGAGCATCACTGTCTGGTCCAGCGAAGGGAATCTGGAAACCGTGCAGCAGGCATGGGGGCCGCAGGATACCCGCGAGGTGCAGGCGTTTCGTTACAACGGTCAGCTGTATACCCCGGATGCCGGCTTTGGCCACAATCCTGGTCAGGGCTGGCTGGCTGGCCTCGGTCAGAGACTGATGGACCGCTCAACCACATCACCACCACAGATGGCCGCGCTGGCTGTTCAGCACACACTTTCGGAGCCGCAGCTGCTTGACGCAATCACGTCAGACATGCGCCGCTTCGTGAATCAGTCGCTGCTGCGTGAGCCAGCCGGTGCTTTCCGTCATGCCGGCGCACTCAGCACCCGCACACTCGATGCGCTTTCTGGTCGTGGCCGTATGCCCGACGCCGCAGTGATGACGGTGACCGACAGTGCGGTGGTACAGTCACCCGGGCCGCTCTGGGAGCAGTTGCCGGCACAGCTTCGCCAGCCTGCAGCGGTTCTGGCTGATGGTGACGATCTGCTTTATGTCATCCGCAATGGCGAGTCACTCCACCAGGTGCGGGCCGTTCCCGGGCAGAACGCTGCCGGTTACGAGCTGGAGTTACCGGACGGTGGCGCAGAACTGACACCGGCGTCCCTGCAGTCGCTGGCTGAATTACCGATACTGGAGGGCGCGTTAAATGGCCTATGAAATCGTTTTTGACGTCACCGACTTTGAGCGCTCACTGGGCGAGCTCATCAGAAGCTTTGAGAATCGTGCGCCACTGATGCGAATGCTGGCCGGGATGATGGAGGACGCCGTCCAGGAGAACTTCGAACAACAGGGCCGACCTAAGTGGCTCGGATGGAGTCCACGTTATGCCAGGCGGCGGGGGCCAGGTCAGATACTGCAGCGATCTGGTCGGCTGGCTTCGAGCATCGTTCAGTACAGCGACAACGATATGGCGACCGTCGGGACCAATGTCATCTATGCCGGCATTCACCAGTCTGGCGGAAAGATTAGCATCCCGGCCCGCAGTCAGCAGGCGTACTATCGCCAGAACAAGGATGGCACCCTGAACAATCAGTTTGCCCGCAAGAGTAAAGCTAATTACGCAGAGTGGAATACCATCCCGGCATATGAGATTAAAATGCCTGCCCGCCCGTTTCTTTTTCTGACCGAATCCGACGTCAGCGCTATGGAAGAAAAATCGGTGAATTATTTCAGCCAGATCTACCGGTAAAGCCTGAAAACCGAAAACGCGCTGTAACGCATCACAGGGCGTTATCTTGCTCGCCACCTCACGGAACTACCATGACAGGGTGCTCAGGCGTTTTTAAAAGCGGTTTAAAAACGTTTAGCGCTATTGCCCTGCGGCGGGACAGAGTGACATGATGTAACGGCACTCTCTTCCTTTATATACCCACTGAAGCCCGTCAACTTATTACGCCGCTATATTCCCTGTACTGTCGGCGTCATGAAAACACATATCGCGTCACTCTCACAGGTTATCAGCGCTGCAAATCGCGGCGTGATCCAGCTGTTGCCGGCCGGTACCTTCCGTGCCGGCGACGGCCGCCCGGCAGAATGCCCGGATGGCTGGTTTATTGATGCCACTATCGCGGCATCATTAATCGCCGCCGCTGACGCCCGCCAGACTCCCTATGTCATCGACTACGAACACCAGACCCTGCGTTCAGCGAAGAACGGGCTACCCGCGCCGGCTTCGGGCTGGTTTAAAAAGCTGGAGTGGCGTGAAGGGGTTGGCCTGTTTGCCGTGGATGTTGAATGGACTGACGCCGCTGCTGCCGCTATCGATGCCGGTGAATACAAATTTATTTCCCCCGTTTTTCTTTACGACGCGACTGGTCTGGTCACCACGTTAATTAACGCGGCCCTGACCAATACGCCCGCCCTGGACGGCATGGATGAGGCAATGCTTGCCGCTGCCTCCCTCCTCGCCGCCACTTCAACTGAGGACACAACGATGGATGAATTGCTGGAACAGCTCCGCTGGTTCCTGGGTCTGCCGCTTTCGTCAACCGAAGCCGACATTCTCAACGAGCTGCAGAAGCTCATTAACAAAATTAAGGCTTCGGACAGTCAGGCTGCCGCTGGTCTTGCCTGGATTAACGGGCTTGAGGCCAGCGTCGCTGCGCTGACGTCTCAGGTTGAGAATCCTGATCCTGCTCTCTGGGTATCCGTGGATGTCATGAATCAGGCGATTGAACAGGCCCGGGCCTCAGGTGAGGAGCAGATTGCCCAGCTGACGCTGCAGCAGTCCACGGAGCTGATTCAGGCGGCCTTGTCTGATGGCCGTTTGTTGCCGGCGCAAAAAGGCTGGGCGGAGGCGCTGGCCAAATCCAGCCCCGACAAACTCCGCGAGCATCTGAGCAAGCAATCGCGTATCGCCGCGCTCACTACCACGCAGACCGGTGGTCGTCCGCCGGCTGGCCTGCCATCCCGTGCAGTCGATGCCCCGGATGATGAACTGAATCCGGCCGTACTGAGCGTGATGGGCCTTAATCCGAACGATTTTATCGAGGGAAACAGCAATGTCTGATCGTAACACCCCCTGGCGCAATGGTGAGCTTGTCGCCGCGCCTGTGGCTGCGGCCACAATGATTTATGGCGGGCACATGGTTGGTCTGAATGCCAGTGGCATGGCCGTTCCTGCCGCAGCCACCGCCTCCCTGACCATTTTCGGCGTTTCCGATGAGTACGCGGATAACACTGCCGGTGCGGCCGGGGCGACGTCGGTCATGGTCCGTCGCGGTAAAGCCTGGAAACTGGCCAACTTCTCCGGGGACGCTGTAACCCAGGCTGAAGTCGGTAAGACCTGCTATGTCGCGGACAGTATCACCGTCGCCAAAACCAGCAACACCAATGCGCGACCGGTGGCCGGTATCGTTATTGCCGTCGAGTCCGATGGCGTCTGGGTTGAAATCTAAGGAGAACAGCCGTGATTGTTAACAAGCAGAACCTGAAAACCATTTTTATCGGTCTTAAGAAGACCTTTCAAAATGCGTTTGATCAGACCCCTAACGACTGGCAGCAGATTGCCATGGTCGTGCCGTCCAGCACCAAGGAAGAGAACTACGCCTGGTTGTCGCGTTTCCCGAAAATGCGTGAATGGGTTGGCGAAAAAGTGGTGAAAGCCCTGGAAGGCTTCAGCTACACCATCCGTAACAAAGACTGGGAAGCGACCATTGAGGTCGATCGTAACGATATCGAAGACGACACCATGCTGGGTTATGCACAGCAGGCTCAGGGTGCTGGCCAGTCTGCCGCAGAACTGCCAGCCGATATTATCGGCCGGCTGCTGAGCGGAGGTTTCACCAACTTCTGTTATGACGGCCAGTACTTCTTCGATACGGATCACCCGGTCGGTAGTGGCGTGGCGTCCAACAAAGGCACGAAAGCGCTGTCTGCAGCATCGTTCGCCGTAGCCCAGGCATCTTACGGTGCAGCCCGTTCAGCGATGCGTGACTTCAAGGATGACGAAGGTGAAAACCTGCGTATCCGCCCGGGTCTGCTGGTTGTCCCGCCGGCGCTGGAAGATACCGCCAACTATCTGATGACCGCCGATCGTTTCCCGGATAACACGCCAAACATCTACAAAGGGACAGCGAAAGTCCTGGTGTGGCCGGGGCTGGCTACCGATACCGAATGGTATCTGTTTGACAACACCCAGCCGGTGAAACCGCTGGTCTATCAGGAGCGTAAAAAGCCGGTATTCGTCGAGCAGACCAATATGGACAGCGACGACGTCTTCCTGATGAAGAAGTACAAATTTGGTGCCGAGGCCCGCTCCAACGGCGGTTATGGCTTCTGGCAGATGGCTTTTGGTTCAACCGGGGTGGATGCATAAATGCCTGAAATTACGATTACCTCCAAGCGCGACGGTTTCCGTCGCTGCGGTGTGGCACACCGTGACGTGCCGGTAACCTGGCCTGATGGCAGTTTTACTGACGAGCAGATCGCCATCCTGCGTGCCGAGCCGGCGCTGGTTGTCCATCTCGGCGCTGTCAGCGGCGATGACGACAAACTAAAAATCGCTCAGGGACGGATTCAGGAGCTGGAGGCCGTCGTGCTGCAGCTCAACGACGACGCGGCTGGTCTGAAGAGTCAACTGGCTGAGGTGACCGCTGACCGCGATCGTCTGCAGGAAGCGCTGACGGCCGCAGGCAGTGCATCCGTCTCAGAGGTGAAGGATAACGCCGCTGACGATACTGCAGCGGCTGAGTCTTCGGCTAAAGCGAAAAAGTAAGCGGAGTCAGCTATGTACGCAACCCGGGACGATATGGTCAGGCAGTTTGGTGAAACGGAATGTATCGCGCTTTCCGATCGTGATTTTACCGGTGAGATTAATGACGACGTGCTGAACGGTGGCCTTGAGCGGGCCACCGCCACCATCGACAGTTATCTCGCGGGCCGTTATCCGGTGCCATGGACTGATACGCCCGGGATCCTGACGGGTAAGTGTTGCGATATCGCCCGGTACGAACTCACCGGCGCAGAGACGCAGAACACAGAGGAGATACGTCAACGTTATGAAGACGCAATCAGGTATCTGGAGCGTGTGGCTGATGGCCGCATCACGCTGGGCCGTCTCCCGGATGGTTCAGTCGCTCAGGGTGGGAGTGTTTCCCGCTTTTCCTCGGCTGGCCGGGTTTTCGGGCGCAGTGAAACGGATGGGGGTGCATTTTGATTATCACGCAAATCGAATCCGCCATTATCGACAGGCTCACCCGGGGGCTCGGCAAACTGGTCCAGGGGGTGCATTCCTACAGTGGCGAACTCGATGGCGAACCTGCTGAGGTCATTCGCCGGTTGCCGGGGGTCTGGGTGACCTTTGGTGGTGTTCAGGGCTCTGAGCTGCTGAGTACCGCACGTAATAAGTGGCGGGATACGGGGCGTTTTGTGGTCATCGCCGGTGCGCGAAGCGTGCGCAGTGACGAGGCTACCCGTCACGGCGGGCCGTCATTTAACGAGGTCGGTTCCTACCAGCTGGTTTACGCCATCCGCCGGCTGCTGGCCCGTCAGGACTTAGGGTTACCGATTGACTATCTGATGCCAGGTAAGGTTCGTACCCTGTTTAACACGCAGGTAAAAGCGGCGGCAATGTCTGTTTTTGCCTGCGAGTTCGACACCCGCTTTGATTCGGAATCACTGGAGAACGGTCGCTTCCCGCTGGCTCCCGCCGACCTGCCATCCGGTCATCCTGACCTGATTTTTGGCGAATATGGCGGTGCGCACAGCCCGGATGACCCGACCTGGCTGACCACTGATTTGCAGTATTTCCTGAACGGCCAGGAGCCGTTCGCTGCTGAGGATATTCTTCATCATGAAAGTGAAAGCACGTAAAGGGATCCGGGTACCGCGCGAGGATAACGCCCGCCGGTACATCGAGCAGGAACCGGTTGAGGTTCCTGAAAGCACCTACTATCTGCGGCGTCTGAATGAGGGCGACCTGGTGAAGGTGACAGATGCGACCGTTGATGTTACGGCCGCTGCAGCAACGACCGGCAAAGGAACCAAATAATGTCCAGCCCGAATATTTCTTTCGACAATATCCCGTCGAGCATCCGCAAGCCGGGGCAGTATTTCGAGTTCAATACGCGACTTGCGGTACGCACGTTGCCGGCGAACGCGCAGAAGGTGCTGATTGTCGCCCCGATGCTCGCCACCGGTAGCCTCGATCCGCTTGTGGCCACCAGTGTATTCAGCGGCGATGAAGCTGCAGTGTACTTCGGTTACGGCTCCATTGCGCATCTGATGGTGGTAGCTGCCATCAATACCTATTCCTACCTCGATCTGACCGTTATCGGTGTCAGTGATGCCAGCGCCGGGGTTGCCGCTGCTGGTACGCTGACCATCACCGGGCCTGCCAGTTCGCAGGGTGTGGTCAGTCTGTGGATCGGTAATACCCGCGTGGATGTGGCCGTCAGTGCGGCAGATACCGCAACTGAAATCGCTGCAGCGATGAAAACTGCGATCGATAATCAGCCGGAGCTGCCCGTTACTGCCGCAGTGTCAGCTGGTGTCCTGACCCTGACCGCGAAGAACAAAGGTGCGGCCGGCAACGATATCCGCCTGCGTGCGCAGACCACCGCGTCAGGTACGACGACTGCCATCGTTGCGATGGCCAGCGGAGCCACTGACCCGGATATCGCGCCGGCGCTGGCGAACGTCGTGGCTGCAGGTCACAACATCATCATCAGTCCATTCTGCACCCAGGCAACGCTGACGGCACTGCGTACCCATCTGGATTTTGTTTCCGGCCCGATGGAGCAACGCGGCGCGGTGGGCGTCGCCGGCTGGCCGGGTACGCTCGCCGCCGGTACCACGCTGGCATCACAAATCAACAGCGGACGTATTACGGTGGGCTGGCATAACGGTTCCGTTATGCTGCCGGCAGAAATTGCGGCGGCATATGGCGCACGTATTGCCAGTGAAGAAGACCCGGCCCGGCCGCTGAACACCCTGACACTGGCGCTGGATGTGACGGACCTAGCCAGCCGCCCGGGACGAACCGAGCAGGAAAACGCGCTACATAACGGCCTGACTCCGTTTGAAGTGGGTTCCGGCGAGACGGTGCAGATCGTCCGCGCTATCACGACCTATACCCGTAATGCCAGCGGCGTCGATGATGTGTCTCTGCTGGACCTGACGACCATCCGTACCCTGGATTACGTGCGTAAAGCCTGCCGCGAGCGAATTGCGCTGCGCTTCCCGCGTGAAAAGCTCTCTACGCGTACGCCTCCACTGGTCCGCAGCGAACTCTATGACGTGCTGCTGAAGCTGGAAGAGCTGGAAATCATTGAGGAAGTTGACGCCAATAAGGACGCGCTGATCGTCGAGCGTGACAGCAAGGATGTTAACCGCCTGAATGCCCGTATTCCGTCGGATGTGGTGAACGGTCTCCACGTCTTCGCCGGTCGCATCGATTTGCTTCTGTAAGGAGAGCATGTAAATGGCACTTGAAGAATACGTCGGCTCAATCGTTCTGTACGTGGACGGCCAGGAGATTGAGGTTACCGATATTCGTCCCCAGACGAACACCGGCCGCAAGCTGGTGAAGACCATGAACCGGACCGGCCGCGCCAAAGGCTTTTCGAAAGGTATCGCAGAGCATTCATTGCAGATCACCGTCGTCATCCCGAAAAACGTTGCTCAGCCGGACTGGGATGAAATGGTCGGAGCCAAACTGACCACCATGGATATGGACGGAAACCCGCTGTATAGCTATCTGGACTGCTTCACCACTCAGACCGGCGAACAGTACAGCGTGGATAACGAAGCCCGCCGCGATATCACAGTACAGTCACTGCGTAAGGTACAAGGCTAATGAAAGCATCTGGAAAACTACTCTACGGCGTGCAGATCGGTGACGTTATCCACTATGACTACACCGTTTCCCTGCCTGTAATGAAACATACTGTTAAGGCTCTGGCCTCAACTATGGATGCACTTGGCGAAACGGATACGCCTGCCGCATATGTACATTATCGTGTGGCATTGCTGGCAGAAGTCCTTGAATCCCTTGGCTCGATGAGTAAAGACGACATCACCACGGATTTCCTTCTGGAGAACCTGATTGAAGATGATCTGGATATCCTGGATGCGGAACTGGCCGGGCTTAAAAAAAAGCGGATGCCTGTTCCGCCAAACTTGCCGGCCTCAGGAGAGCCACCCTCATCCTCGGACGCTTTGGCATCAGCGCAGAACGCATCGAAGGAATGACCGTCAGCGAGCTGACCAGCTGGCTGGATGACCTCGACGGGTTGCATGGCGGGAAGTCGGCAGCCCGTGTACCTCACGTTAAATCTCGCAGAAGAAAAAAGGGGAAAAGGTAAATGCGTTCTCTACAGCTTGCCATGACCCTGCTGGCCAGAGACCAGGGCTCTAAGGTACTACGTCAGGCTCTGGCCGATATTTTAAAGCAGACAAATGCCAACAAAAAAGCCGAGGAAGAGGCCGGTCGAGCCCGCGAGCAGTCAGCGCAAAATGGTATCCGTGCATCCCGAACGCTTCAGCAGGAATATCAGCGGGCCGCCAGTGCCCGTTCAACATTAGGCATCCGTTCCGAGCGCGATATTCAGCGCGAGATAGCTCAAACACAGGGGGCCTACAATCGCCTGCTACGCACCGGTACGCTGACTGCAAATGAGCAGACTCGCGCGTTTCGCGCAATGACGAACCAGGTCGCGCAGCTGCGCACCGAGCTTAATGGTGCCGGTCAGTCAATGTCACGCATGGAACGTGCCCGCATGTGGGGTGGAAATGTGACAGCATTCGCCGGGGGAGTGACTGCCGCGGCCATGATTATTAAAGACCCTGTCCAGCGGCAAATGGCTTATGAGGCCCGCAATGCGGAAATAGCTAACACCGGCTATAACGAGATTCCCCCAGATGAACGGTTAAAAAAAATACCAATTCTAAATGCAGCAATAAGAAATGCTGTTCGATATGGTGGAGGAACACCAGAACTCACTCAGGAGGCATTGAATACTTTGCTTTCTAAGGGGTCAGTAGATAAAAACACTGCGATGAAAATTCTGCCGGATGTTATGCGTTATTCGACAGCATCAGGCGCTAAGCCTGAAGATCTGGCTAAAATTGCCTCCGCTGCTATCGCCAACTTTGGCATTAAACCTGAAGAACTTCCTGCCCTTTTCGATAAGCTCATTCGCTCAGGAGAAAATGGGGGGTATGAACTGGCAGATATGGCCAAATCAATGCCAACCACTATGACTAAAGCGAACGCTATTGGTATGTCTGGCCTTGCGGACGTCGATAAACTTGCTGCTTGGTATCAGGCAAACTCACTTACTGCGGGTGACAACAGTCAGGCCGCAACAAACGTCGATAACTTCCTCGATAAAATTACCAGCGCTGACACTCAGAACGCATTAAAGCCTTATAAATTCCGTGTGAATGGCAAGGTCATGAACTACACCGATTATCTGGCCCAGCAGCGTATCAATGGCGTCAGTACCCCAGATGCTTTTATGAATGCGGTCTCAGGTATTGTATCGAGTGATAAACGGGTTCAGTCGCTAAGGGGTGATGCGAAAAAGTATAAAGGCACAGACAGGGAAAAAGAAATTAATGCCGCGCTGGATGTCGTTGTAGCCTCGATCATCTCTAAGATAGTTGCGGATCAACAAGCGGGTATGGCTCTAAAAACTAACATTTTGATGAGGGATTATATTAAGGAGCAGCAATCGGGTACTCGTAATTCCGCTGGTGCAGGTGCGGCATCATTCAGTGTTATTTCGTCCACGAATGCTTTCAAATCACAACAGCTTGAATCTGAGAAGGTCTTTGCTGAGCAGGATGCTATGAAACCCCTCGCGGATTTATACGGGGACTTATCAACCAAGCTTGTTGATTATGCGAAGGAATATCCCGCGTTAACCACGGCTATCTCGGGGGCAACGACCGGTATTAAAGCGATGACTGCAGCTGCGGTTGCCTTTGCGACTCTTAATTTTCTTACGGGCGGAAAAATCATTCCCTCGACTTCCCCGGTACCTCCAGGAAAACTACCAACAGGGGGGGCTGGCGCATGGGGATGGGGCGCTAAATTACTTGGTGCAGGTATGTCAGCTACAGCAATTGCAACATTCACCACCCGCGATGAAGATGATGAAATTACTAACGGTCCGGCTAAGTGGTCTTCCCTACGGTCTCGTTATAGTCAGGAGCGTATTGATAAGGCGAGAAAGCTTTATCAGCCCTGGTACCAGTTTGGTAAAGGCTATGCCAGTGAAAACGAAGAGTGGCTGTCCCGTCTGGATAAAGACGAAGCGAACGGAACGGTGCCATCATGGTGGACGCCACCGACAAACATCCGCGTTCCTGAATCAGCAAACGGCTACCCGGTGCCACCGTTCGCCAGGACGCCGTCACAGCAGCCGCCCATCAATATCACCACCAAACTTGAACTGGACGGCCGGGTTATTGCTGAGGCTGTGAATGAAGTCAATGGCCAGTCAGCCGCCCGTGGCCCACAGGGAGGACCGCACTGATGGCATGGGAAACAGATCTGCAGGACGCCAGCTTCAGGGGCGTCCCCTTCGATATCATCACCACGCGTGACAGCGTGCAGCGTGATATCGCCCAGCATGAATACCCGTATCGCAACGGGGCCAATATTGACGACCTCGGCGGTAAACCACGCAGCCTGCAGTGTCAGGCGGTCTTCTTTGGCGACGACTATGAAAGCCGGCTGCAGGCGTTCATTGCCGCACTGGACACACGCGGCTCAGGCGAGCTGATTCATCCGGTGTTCGGCTCTATGCCAGATATGATGTGTTACGTCTATCAGGTTAACCACGACGCGGAAAACCCCGATTACTGCACCGTTGATCTGCAGTTCCTGCAGTCAGGTCTGGATGTCGAGTTCTTTGTACGCGAGTGGCCGCTCAGTCAGGCCGACGCCATATTTAACCAGGCTCAGGGGATTCTCGATAACGCCGCGACGCTGCTGGATAACGCTATGAAGCCTCTACGAACGGCGCGTCAGTATCTGGCCCGGGCCAAAGCGCTGGGCGTTACGGCGCTGAATATGGTTGCTGTTCTGCGCGGTGATATCACCGGGTTTATCAGCAGCACCACCGATTTTGTGAATTTTCCGTCCGTTTTCATGAACGATATTCAGTCGGCCCTCAGCCTGCAGAGTTCTGCGGCCATGAGCTCCATCAGCAGCGACTCTGCCGTCTATGCGTCAGCCCCGGCCGTGGTCATCGCGGACTGGGCGGCGGTAAAAACACAGGCCGATGAAGTGGCCTCGCTGCCGGCGGGTCTGGTAACTGGCGATGTAACCGCATCAGTCGAGATGCCGGCGAACGTGACCACCAGTGATATCCGCGAACTCATCGCCATGACCATGATCAGTGTGGCCATCGAGCTGGCGCAGCAGGCGTCAGACCTTCTTAGTGATGAGACCATTACGGCTTCGCTCAGTCCCGATGATATCAGTCTGATCGCCGGTGATGCCCGTCAGGCGGTACAGAACGCCATCGACAGCGTGCGCAGTACCTGGGCGGCGGAGATGGAGGCCGTCAGCAGTTCAGAAACGTCGATCGCCCTGCAGTATCAGCCAGTGATTGATGGCCTGCGCGATACTGCGCTGTCCCTGCAGTCGATGGCCGTGGCCCTGATTAATGCCCGGCCGCCGATGATTCAGCGCACCGTGGCCAGCGCCACGAACCTGCACCTGCTGGCGCATCTGTGGTACGGCGACTACACCCGCGCCGGCGAGCTGAAGCTCCTTAATCCGTCCCTCCGGGACCCTAACAACATCATCCCGGGAGACGTGCTGAATGGCTACGCAGAATAAACTGGCAGCGCAGGATATCGACCTCGACAAGGTCTCTGTGATCGTCGGTGGTAAGGTGCATTCGGACTGGTCCGCCTACGGTATCGACAGCGATTTTCTGATCCCCGCCGATGCCTGGTCGATGCGTCTCGGTCTGCCAGCCGGCATCTTCCCTGAAGGCGTGGCCCGGGGCGTTCCTGTTCAGGTTCGCGTCGGGCCGGATGTTGTCATGTCCGGGCGCATAGACCGGGTTTCCCGTACCGTCAGCCGGGATCAGGTATCGCTGTCCGTCACCGGCCGTGACGGTGCGGCCATCCTGGTGGACTGTGCATCCCCATTGCTGACAAGCCGTCAGGCCAGCCTGGAAGAGGTTATCGCCCAGGTCGTGCGGCCGCTGGGTATCAAAAACATCGAGCTGCACGCCGAGAGCTCGATCCGCAATGACAAAATCACCACCGAACCGGGCGAGCGGGCATGGGATATCCTGCTCCGGGCCTGTGCCGGGCGCGGGCTCTGGCCATGGTTCCGGCCGGACGGGACACTGGTTATCGGTGGCCCGGACTACACCACCGCGCCGGTGGCCACACTGGTGATGCGCCGTTCCGGCGAGGGCAATAACCTGCTCAGCCTCACCGATGAAAGCAGCATGGAGCGCAGTTACTCGCAGCTCACCGTGCTGGCGCAGGGGCATGCACATTCGACTAACAACAAGAAAGAACTGGGGATAGTTGATGTTGACAGTGTGACCACTGCGACTGTGGCAGAAGATGATGACACCGCGATCGAGATGGAAACCGGCATCGCTGAGACCGGACAGCACGGTCTGCAGTACATCGTTGAGGATCCGACGGTCACGTATTACCGGCCGCAGGTGGTGGTCATGCATGACGCCGATGACCTGGACCAGGTTCGTTACCGTGCCCGCAAGATGATGGCCGATGCCCGCCTGGAGGGTTACAGCCTGATTGCCCGGGTCCAGGGCCACCGTACCAGCGACGGCGTGTTATGGGAGCCCGGGCAACGCATCCACGTTATCAGCGAGCCTCACGGCATCGATGCCGTCTATTTTCTGATGGGGCGGGAGTTTACCGGCGGACGTCCGGGCGGAACGGTGACCACGCTCAGGCTGAAAGAAGATGGCGTCTGGATACCTGACGCGTGGCCGAAGAAGAAAAAGGCCCGCAAGGGACGGAAAAAGAAAAAACTGGAAACGGGGATAGTCGATGTGGAACCAGGTTGATTTACGTATTCGCGCCGCGCTGCGTGGTATTCGCCTTGCTTTCCGGGGACGTTTAACCCGCGTTAAAAGCGATTTAACCATCCAGCAGGTGCAGGTTAAAGGGCTGGCGGGCGAGCAGCTGCAGGACGCCGAACTGTTCCAGCACTTCGGGTTTACCAGTTGCCCGCCGGCCGGCACTCAGTGTATCGTGCTTCCCATCGGTGGCCAGACCTCGCATTCCATCATCATCGCCACCGAGAACGGTGCATACCGTCTGCAGGTGGCCAGCGGTGAGATGGCCATCTACTCTGAGGAAGGCGCTTATGTGCATATCAAAAAAGGCCGCATCGTCGAGACAGAGTGCGACGAGTACCTCGTGAAAACCAAAAAATATACCGTGCAGGCTGAGGACTACGACGTCACCGCCACCGCCGGTGCAACATTTGAGACGCCATTACTCAAAGCCAGCGACCAGCTGGCCGACGGTAAATCGACGCTCGATGCGATACGCGAGACCTACGACGACCATGACCACGATCATGGCGGCGATGCCGGCACGACGAGCAAACCGAACCAGCCTATGTAATCCCCGCCAGACCCACTGAAGCCCTTCAACTTATCCGTCGCAGTCCACTCTGTCATCATGGCAGCGTGGACAGACTATTAGACCCGACAACCGGCGACTACGCCGGCACGAGCACGAGCACCCTGGCTAACGCAGTGTATCTGCGTCTGACCATCCCGCTCGGCTCGTGGTGGGCGCAGCCGGATGTCGGTTCAAAGCTTTACCTGCTGAGGAGAGAGAAAGATGTAACCCGCGTACATAAGCTCGCTCGCCAGTATGCCGAAGAGGCGCTGGCACCGCTGACGGCCGACACGGATGGCCGGGCAAAAAGTATCACAGTAGAAACTTTTCAGGGGGAGCCGGGCTGGCTCCTTTTATTGATCACCGTTATTCAGGCCGATGGTATTACCGTCACCTTTAAGCATTTTGTGAGGGTTATTTAATGCCGTTTATCACGCCGACGTTTGATGATATCCGCAGTAATATTCTGCGCGATATTAAAAACCTGAATACTGACGCAGATATCGGTGACGACAGTGACCTGTATATCCGTGCCAGCGCAGTGGCCAGCGTGGCAACCGGTATTTATCAATATCAGGGCTGGATAGTTCGCCAGATATTTCCTGACACGGCCGATACTGAATTTCTGGAATGGCACGCCCGTACGCGCGGCTTGTATCGCAAGTCGGCCACCACGGCCAGCGGCATCCTGACTGTCACCGGCGAACCCGGTGCGACGGCAGCGGCCGGCTACAGTGTGACGCGCGGTAGCCTGACATATACCACCACAGCCGCAGTGACGCTTGATAGCGACGGTAACGGTACAGTAGCGGCAAGCTATTCCACTGCCGGCGCTGCAGGTAATACCACCGCGATCACTACAGGCACGTTCACCAGCACGCCGACAGGGTTCGACAGCACCGTAATTATCGGGGTTATGTCCGGGGGAACTGACCAGGAATCCGACACTGAGCTACTGGCGCGTTTGCTGGACATTATTCGCCGCGCTCCAGCCGGCGGGAATAAGTACGATTACCGCCGCTGGGCGATGTCTGTGGATGGCGTCACGGCCGCTTATGTTTATCCCCTGCGGCGCGGTCTGGGTACCGTTGACGTGGTTATTACCTCGGCCGACGGTTTACCCTCCGCCGAAATTATTGCCGCTACGCAGGCGTATATTGACGATGTGCGCCCGGTAACCGCTAAAAACTGTCTGGTGCTGGGGCCGACGATTAAAACGGTAGACCTGGATATTCAGGTCTCGCTTGATGGTGTAACAATTGATGTGGCGCGTGAAAATATTATTTCCACGCTGACCGACTATATCAATAAATTACCGCCGGGTGAGCCCTTTATTCGCTCACAGGCCGAGATGCTGATTTCAATCGTGACCGGCGTCGTTGACCGGGTCATCGTCTCGCCGACGTCGAACGTATTTCCTGACGTCAGTGAAACCGTCGTGGAATGGATCCGGGTCGGCAGTATCGAGGTATCGCAGCTATGAGCAATGCGAAGAACCTCTTATCCCTGTTACTGCCACCGGTTGCCTACGATACGCAGCAACCAGCCTTATCTGCTGAGCTATCGGCAGAGGGTAATGCATTCGATGCAACGGATGAATCAGCAAATAATGCACTGAACGCTGTTGCACCCTTTTTTGCTGATAACCTGCTGACAGACTGGGAGCGTGTTTTAGACGTCACGCCTAATGAGGATGACGGGTATCAGCAGCGTCTCGATCGCGTGCTGATTAAGCTGTCAGAAATTGGTGGTTTAAGTATTCCGTATTTTATCACCATGGCCAGCAGGATTGGCTACACCATCACCATTGATGAATTACAACCCTTCAGGGTCGGTTCCAGTCGTTGCGGTGATACGCTCTATATCGACGATATTATTTTTACGTGGCGGGTAAACGTCTATGGGTTAGAAGTTCCTCTTTATTATTTCCGCACGGGGACTTCCCGTGTTGGCGAACGGCTCATGACACTGGGCGATAAAGTTCTTGAAACCACTTTCAATGAATTAAAACCCGCACATACCCTTTGTTATTTCCTCTACGAATCCGAAATGACTTATCCACTTTATCTGGATGGATCATTTGCGCTGGATGGCGAACAGCCAATGACCGGCTACGTAGAAAAGACCACCGATTAACGGAGTATTTTATGCAAAGCCTGATGCCTCCGGTTGATGCACCAAACAATGAATTCAGCGATGGGAATCCCTCACTGGGTACGCTGGGAACCATTGTCAGAGCATTGTTCCTTAATAATGTGCAGGATGCCATCCGGTCTGTACAACGTGAATTATTGTCAATTCTGGCCGCTGCAAATATCAACCCTGATGGTGACAGTAATAACCAGGTATTGCAGGCAATTAATAAAATCATGGTTGATTCAAATATGTCGGTACCGTACGGCATACCACTACCATGGCCAACCAGTACGCCGCCGACGGGATATTTAATCTGCAACGGTGCGTCATTCAGCGCGGCAACCTATCCAAATCTCGCAGCGGTTTATACCAGCGGCGCTTTACCTGATTTGCGGGGGCAGACAATCAAAGGGTTACCGGCTTCAGGCCGTGCGCTCCTCAGTCTTGAAGCTGACGGCAATAAAACGCATACCCATGGTGCATCAGCGACAGAGACCGACCTGGGCACAAAAACAACCAGCAGTGACAACGAACACGATCATGGCTGGGGGGCCGGGATGCAGAAACAAGGTGGCAGCGACCAGGAGGTCGGTAGCAACAGAGGTACTGGGTTCGGACGGACCTCTGTGCAACCGCCGCATTCACACACAGTCTATATCGGACCGCATGGCCACACGATAACCATTGATGCATCCGGTAATTCCGAAACTACGGTTAAAAACATGGCATTTCATTATATTGTGAGGGCGGCGTAATGTCTGACGATATTAACGCAGTATTTGATAGCAATTTAATTGCAACTCAGGCTGGTACCGTTCAGGTATTTCATTTTGATATGAGTTCCCGTGAGTTTATTGGTACTGAAGAAGTTTATATTCATGTCGGTGTTGGCCTTCCTGCATTTTCATGCATGGAAGAACCACCAGTGCAAAGTGAATATCAGGTTGCTGTTCGTTCGGAAGATAATTCTTCCTGGACTGTCACCGAAGATTATCGCGGTGTCACTGTCTATGACCTTCAAACGCTGGCCAGTCACGTTATTACCGAGCCTGGACCTATCCCCGACACTGTAACGACCTCTGCGCCATCTACTCCATACGATAAATGGGACGGTTCTGCATGGGTAACGGATGCTGATGCGCAGCATGCTGCGGATATCGCTGCTGCGGACCTGCAAAAGAAACAGATGATTACTCAGGCCTCAGCCGAAATTTCAATTCTTCTGGATGCCGTTAACTTGAACATGGCGACTGATGAAGAGAAATTCCGGCTTACTGCTTTACAGGCTTATCGGGTGCAGCTTAACCGGGTAGATACATCGCTTGCTCCTGATATTTTTTGGCCGGTTATGACGACCCCGGAGGCTGATAATGTCTAATTTACCCGAACAGACTGCGTGGGAATCAGGGATTCATCAACTCGAAGAAGAGGATCGGGCTAAAGCTGGTCCCGGTGGGGTATTAAATATCCAGGCAACTCAGCTGGCAAATCGTACACGGTGGCTGAGAGCTCAGGTGGAATCTGTAGAAGATTACCGCGAGTATACTTTTTATAAATCAGAATCTGACCCTGATGGAACAATCACGGGACGTGCTAATACACCGGAAGGAAAAATATTTCGTGTGGCTCAGGGTTTAAATGATGACCTTGCGTTTATTTATTATCTGAATGACTCAGATACAGCCGTACCCTTGACTGCACTTCTTGGGCGTGGTGCTATTACCAGCACCATCCGCCAGTTCTCAACTCTTGAACTTGCTGAAAATGATGTAGCTGCCGGTAATATCCCTGACGGCTCCACAACCTACGTAAGAAGCACTGATGATACCGCGCTTGCAGTAGAGTACATCAACAACGGCGGTACTCTTCAGGCTACCGGGCGTCAGATGCCATCTCAACGGTTTGTGGAAGAGTTGGCGGGAAATTTTTTTACTGCATTATCTGTCATTGATAATGCAGTAAATAATTGCGGTTTGAACATTGATAATGCAGTAAAAAATTGCGATTTGATCACGAATGCATTAAAAAACACATCTGAAAAAAGAGCGTCGGAAAATTATACAGCTATAGCAGTAGTGGTTAATACGCTGGAAAATTTATGTATTTTGTTAGATAAAAATTATACTACAATCCCCTCGATGAACGAAGACAGGCTCAACCTGCTGATGTTATCAAGCAGATTGCTGAAAATTCTGGAAGGGCTGGACGGTTTCGATCCGAACGCCGTACTGACGCGCGCAGATATTGATGAGGTCGGCGGCGGAGAGTATGAAACAATCGCCGGGATATTCTCGTATCCGGAACCAACGTCACTCATTACGATTGACCTGACTGCGGACAAAATCCCCGCATCAAAAGCTGAAGGGGACGTAAATGCCACTGCTGTGATTACGCTTGATGGTTCAGTGTTCTCTTCTCGCTGTAAGATCTCTGTTCAGGGCGCAAGCTCAGCATCATACCCAAAAAAAAATCTGAATATTGAGTTTTTTGATAAGGACTTTGATAACAATATCGAGTTGAAGATAGGTGGTCTGCGTCCTCAAGATACATGGGTCTACAAAGCAAACTGGGTTGATTCAACGCAGTGCCGCAATCTGATGTGCTATCGGCTGTGGCAGGCGTTCCAGGCGTCCCGCTCCGGCTATCCTAAATATGATATAGACGCAACTTACGTGGGGAAGAAAGGGAAGGACGGGTTTCCTACGGGCGCAACAGCTGTCCCTGCCGGATATCCGTGCGTCATGCATATCAACGGTGAATTTTATGGTATCGGTACGTTTTTAATCGGTAAAAAACGCGATAACTATAACCTGAAAAAGGATTCTCCATTACAAATTCAGCTCGATATTAGTCAGTGGATTTCGCTGAATGCAATGTCGGCAAATTACGAGAATGCCAGCCTGCTTGAGTTCAAAGCGCCGAAAACGGTTACGGCTGAGACTGTAGCGGCGCTGTCATCCTGGGACGCGTTCGCCGGGGCGGACATAACCAATTTTGCCTCACAGGCTGATGAAAAACTGGATAAACAGAATCTGATAGACTTCTATTTATTTGTGACATTCATTTCGGCAGCAGATCAGATTCATAACAGCAGTGCTAATCTGATAAAAAATGTGCAGCTTGTTACATGGAATGGCACTAAATGGTTTTTTATGCCCTACGACCTAGACACTGTTTTCGGGAATAACTGGGCCGGGGGTTACTCTTATAAGCCAGCTGAAAACCTCCCCTGGTGTGTTGGTTCATTTTGGGACAATGTGAGAGCGGTCTACGGGAATGATATAGCGGCGCGGTACAAAGAGCTGCGAGATAAGAAAATCATTTCGGCAGACTGGGTTTATGATATGTCAACACATATTCAGACGCGTTATCCCGCAGACGCATACGAAAATGAATTGGCTAAATGGTCGGTAACAACTCCGGCACTCCCTTACTTTTCAAATAATGGAAGGGACCAGCTGGTCACGTGGGCCAAAGCTCGAATTGCAGCGATGGACACTTATTTTAACTATGCAGAATAGGGCAGACTTATGAACACAATCATCATTAAAGACCCGCTACGCCAGGCAATTGAAGCGGCTTCTGGCGGACGGCAAACCGTATTATATACCCCTAAAGGTCAGGCTTCTTTCGTGACTATTTTCAATAAAGTTGACCTTAAAACCCTGAACCCGGACCTGTCAGGAACACACCCGGCATTTATTATTAACGGGAAGGAGGTATCCCAGCTTTTTATCGGGACATATCAGGGAACCATTATTGATGGAGAGCTGGTGTCTCAGCCCTGGTCGATACCGACAACCGGGTTAACGTATGCGGCAATGCGTAAAGCGGTTGGTGCGGCGGGGAAAAACTGGCACCTCATGACGCTACCAGAATGGGGGCTTTTGGCTGCATACGATAATCTGGGCGTTCAGACGTTGGGTAATAACAATCAGGGAGGATCAATCAGTGATTCATCTCTGAAAGGGGCGGTTATACCCGGTCAGTCGAATCTGATTTATAGCGGGTCTGGACCAGTACAGTTCAGGCTAAATCGTGAATACAATAACGTGTCCGATTTGGTCGGCAACCGATTTCAGATTTGTGACGGTGTGCGATTTGTAGACGGCGAAATTCAGGTTGTTGCTAACAACGACGCTGCGCAAACTGGTTATGACCTTTCCCTGACCTCCCCGAACTGGAAGGCGATAAACGGACAGACCGGGGCGCTGGTAGCACCCTCCGGCACAGGGACAATTAATACAGACTATGTGGCCACTACAGCGGCCTCAGTAAAAATATCGGCCGTCGGGGAAACACTCGATTACGGTATTTATAACCTGCAGGCAAACATCCCGACGCTGACAGGCGCTAACAAAGTGCAGCAGTCTGCAATCAACATCATGCGAGCATTAGGGATATGCACAATCAGCGAAACATGCTCACCGCGAGGCGGATTCTCTGTCAAGAAGACGGCCGGCGCCGACATGAGGTGGTTCCGGTCAGGTAGCCCTGGTCACGGGGGCTACGCGTCTTTAAATGCTGTGTTTTCCAGCCAGTATATTTCTGACCTGGCGTCATACATGGCGGAGGGCGGCACCGTTCGCCCGTGCTACTATTCAGCATAATGGGGTAAAAATATGAGCTTACGAATTAACGCCGCTAATTTAATTCTTGAAGTCAGAAGCGATTTTGACGATCTCTACTTCATTGAGATATTCGATGATAAAACATTTTCTGTACAGTCCGTAGATGGCAACGTTTTATCTAAAGAGGACATGGAAGCAGCGGTGGCGGGATTTAGCCAGGCGGTTCTTCTGTCTGAATCAACGGACGACCTGATGTCCAGGCTTCATGCATTAACCAACCACATTGTCTGGTACCAGGTTTCGGGCGCGATCAGTTGAGTTATCTAAGCCTGGCGATTATTTTTGCACTATGCATAAGTTGATTTTCTGCTTGTGCATTTTTTTATGCTGTTTCATGCAAAAGAAATCGCCGCGCTACACCTGGGGAGCCAACAGCGCGCCGTAGGAGACTTTATTGTTATCCTTTTCCAGGGTATGCGCGATTTCACGCAGGATCCTGTCGGCATAGTCGGCAGAACCAATGCGTTCCAGCGCAGCCCGGGCGCGCTCCGGTTTACCGGCCTTCATGAGCCAGCGCGGCGACTCGGGGACAAAAAACATCAGGACCAGAAACGCCAGTGCCGGCACCAGTTCCGCACCGAACATCCAGCGCCAGCCCATCTGCCCATTCCAGCTGTCCACAATCATCTGCTGCGTCGCCCCCGGCTCCACCGGTTCAGCAATCATCAGATTGATTAACTGAGCGGCCAGCACGCCAATCACGATGGTGAGCTGATTGACCGCGACAAAACGTCCTCTTTTCTCTGCCGGGCTGACTTCGGCAATGTAAAGCGGGCTGAGAGCGGAAGCCAGACCAATCCCTACGCCGCCCACAATGCGGTAAACCACAAACATATCGAAATGACTGGCGACCGCCGTCCCCCAGGCCGACGCGCTGAACAGCACGGCGGAAAGAATTAATGGCAGCTTGCGCCCCAGTTTGTCTGCGCACCATCCCGAAATTAATGCGCCGAAAATACAGCCCAACAGCGCTGAGCTCATCGCCCAGCCGGACTGCGCCGGGTCCGTAATTGAAAACCAGGCTTCATAAAATGGCTTAGCGCCGCCAATCACCACCCAGTCATAGCCAAACAGTAAACCACCGCAGGCGGCGACCAGACAAATCGTCCAGACGTAGCCCATTTTGAGATGTGTCTGCGCGTTGTTCATAATGATTCCTCTATAAGGGAAACGCAGGGAACAGTAGGGTTCAGGCGGGCCGAGCCCGCCCATTGAGGTTCAGGAAAAAATGCCGCTTTGCAGGGCATGGCGAATCAGATGCGCCTTATCATGAGCCGGATTTATTTGCAGAAGCTGCTGCATCCTCTGCTGGCAGGCGGATACGTTGCCCAGCCCCAGATGGCCCAACGCTTCAATAAACAAGCAGTGCTGCTGATGTCTCTGCTGCGCTGATACATCGAGAACCACCAGGTCCGGAAGAGAGACGGCAAAAAAATCGACTTGCGGAACGTCATCCCGATGCTGCGCGGCCCAGTCGATAAAATGGCGGAAGTGCTGCTCGGCCTGCGCTGGGTTACCGCTCTTACGCAGCGCAATGCCCTGCCAGAAAAGATAATCGGCGGGTTGATCGTTGTAGTACCGCCCGGCGTCCAGCGTTGAGCCCCCTTGCCGGGCAAGCTGGTAATATTCCGCCGCCTGCTGCGCATCCCCAGCCTGTTCTGCGCAGTAGCCCAGCAAATACCAGATATCGTTATCCGTTTGCCCAGGCAGTCGCCCCTCCCCCAGATTGTCGGGATAGCGTAATGCGGCTTTCAGACAGTCCGTGGCCTGTTTAAACGCCCCACGCTCGATGAACTGTAATGCCCGATGGAGCTGATTGAGCAAATACTGGCCGGTGATTTTCCCTTCTCCTCCTTCCCAGGGATGGAATACGCGCGTATCCAGAATCGCGGCGGCATCGGCATAATGACCGGACGCGTTCCACAGGCTTAGCAGCTCAGCGGTCAGGTCGTCCCGCTTCAGCACCACGGCTTTACGTTCCACCAGCGTCGTCAGTCGCTCATGTACCGGCCTGGCCAGTAATTTTTGCAAAAAATCGAGTTCAAACAGGAAGCGCGCATTGTCCGGCTCCAGCGCTACGGCGCGCTGCAGATAAGCCAGCGCCTGCGTTGCATCCTGCTGTTTATTCCAGGAGTAAACGCCCAGCAGACGATGAGCGGGCGCATAATCGGGAGATTTTTCGAGCGTCTCGCGCCAGCAGCTCACCGCCTCGTCATAGCGACGTTTGCTGTACCAGAAGCAACCGAGTAGATAGCGGGCAAAAGCGCTGTCGCCCAGCGACTGCAGCATCTGAACTTCATCGAGTGAGTTAGGGAAACGAACATTGTGCGCATGGCAGTGCTCGGCGGCGGCAATAAACTGTTGGCGTTCATTGGCATCATCACTTAGCGACGCACGCCAGAGCATCGGCAGCGCTTCCTGACTGTCCAGAACCGCAAGAACCTTTTTCACCGCCGACGTCTGTCCGATAGAGAGCAGCCAGCCCGCCAGCAGGCTGGCGTTGACCCCTCTGCGCCCCGTGATGCGCAGCAGGGCTTCTCGCGCGTCGTCGCTCCGCTCAATCATCCAGCGCGCGCAGTGCAGCGGATAGCTCAATGGGTATTGCTCAAGAGAGGCGAAAATAAACTCCAGCGCTGCTTTCTTCTGCCCACTGTTGGCTAATGCCAGCGCTTTCAACCCCATCGCCAGAGGATTGCTGGCGTTGAACCGCAGACTGGTGTTTACTTTTTCCAGCGCATCGGCAACATCACCGCGCTTCATCGCCAGCCGCGCCAGCGACCACCAGGCGGCGTCACGGCAGTTACCGCTCCAGGAGGCTTTGTAATAGTGATCCCAGGCGCCTGCATCATCCCCCATCCTTTCCAGCACGCTGGCAAGCAGCATACTGGCTTCGCCATCTCGCGGGTTCTTATTCAAACGATGCGCGCGCTGTAGCGCAGCACGGGCACACTGTTCCGCCAGCGCCCAGTCGGCACTGTTGAACGCCAGGGTACCGAGGGCAACATTATTGCGATAATCCTGCGGATCGAGCTCAACCGCCCGACGATAGTAATCCCCGGCGTAGCGGCTTGCGTGGTTGTATTGTTCAAGGTGCTGGCCGATAAAATAGAGCTCGTCGCCATTGTGGATCGCTTCCGGTAACGCGGGCGCTATAGCTGGTTCGGGCAGCGGCGTCTGTTGGGTTATATGTTCCTGATAATCCAGCAGCGGCTGGTTCTCGGCGGTTTTCACTTTGAGGGTTAAGCGCCCGACGCCATTTTCCGGCAGCGTCTGCTGCCAGCTCTCACCGGGCTTCAGCGTCAGCTGAGTTTCGTACAATGGCTGATGGTCAGCGCTGAGTTCAACCACGATATGATTTAGCGGAGCAATGGCATATACGCCAAGCTGCAGTTGCCCAGACTCGCGAACCAGCTTCAGTGCCAGCTGTGTATTAGCATTTTGCACCATCCCTAACTCGCTGTAGGGAAGGAAATTTTGCACAAACACCTTCTCTTCATAAGGCGCAAGCCACGTAAAGTCAGGCTGGTTATCGGTGAAGACGCCGGTCATCAGCTCAATATAAGGGCCATTTTCATCGGTCAGATTTCGATCCCAGGCCTGGCCAAAATCCCCGTACCCCCAGCTCCACTGTTTCTTGCCAGGAGAGACATGGTGATCGGCAACATGCAGTAACCCGCCTCGCTCGTCATGATGATAAGCGCCGACAAAATCGTAATCCGACTTCTCCGCCATATACGAAGTGGGTACCGGGACGTTTTTATAACGGGAGATATCAACCCCCGCAGAATAGTCCACTTTGTAGTAGGTACCGGTGGCAATCGGGAAAGCGGAAACATCACGCTTACCATGGTCGAATACAGCGGTGACATCGGGTGGGAATACACTCTGGTGGGCATCGCCGCCTTTTACTGCAGGGTTGGCCCACCACAGGAAATGGCGCGGCGTGGCGTTACCATTGAAGATCTTGCCAGTGATTTCAATCAGCGCGCGGTCAGGATAGAGCGTAAACCCGGCCATAACCTGCAAACCGCGCATGGGCTCCGCTTCCCCCATCCATACGGTCTGCGCGCCGTTTTCTCCCTGCTGAATAGAAAAATCGACCGGCTTAAAGGTCGTCGGCCGGTGATGTTGCGGCCAGTTAAATTCGATTCCGCCGGAGATCCAGGGCCCGAGCAGCCCTACCAGGGCTGGCTTAACCACCTCATTGTAATAGACGAAATCACGTTGTTTGACTTTATCATATGCCCGGTGAATACGGCCGCCAAGCTCCGGTAGCAGCATGACCCGAAGGAAATCATTCTCCATCCACACTGCCTGATAATCGCGCATTTCGCGTTCGCCGGTCAGGGTATCAATCACGCCGTAGGGATAGACGCTGCCGGAAGATCCTTGATAAACACGTTTTTCCAGAAACATAGGGTTCGGATCTTCCGCTCCCGTCGTCCACGTTGGTAATGAAATGATTTCCTGCCAGACCTTAACCGAACCGTACATGATGCCTCCACTAAACAAAACGAAGTAAAAGTTGCAATAACAGGAGTCTATATCGCCAATTCGCTGTTAAAATGCGCAATGCTCACGCAATATAGTTAAGGGAGTTAAGTGTATGCAGCGTACTGGCTTTAATAACGCCCGGGTCCGGCAGGCCAATAAGTCGATTTTTCTTTCCCATCTGTGGCGGGAAAAGCAGCTCAGTAAATCACAGCTCTCTCAACTCACCGGTCTCTCCATTCCGGCGGTGAGCAATATTCTGGCCGAGCTGCTTAGCGAGGGATTGATCGGTCACTCAACGGAACACTTGAGCAAACGGGGCGTGAACAGCGGCAGCTACCAGATCCCCGAGCACGGCGCCTGGACACTGTGCATGAATATCACCCCGACCAGCATTGAATATCAGCTTGCCGACGCCCGCCTGCTGGCAGTGGATGGTCATCAGCATTTGCCGGTCAACGCGCCCACTCCTCAGGCCCTGCTTGAGGCCATCGTTGAATGCTGGCGGCATATCCACCGCCGCTACCCGCAGCACAGCATCAATCTCGCCCTTGGCGTGCATGGACAGGTTGATCCGATTACCGGCGTTTCACAAACCATGCCCCAGGCACGCTGGAAAACACCGTTCGAAATAAAGTATCTGCTTGAGGAGCGGCTTGGCGTGCAGGTTCGGGTGGATAACGACTGCGTGATGCTGGCGCTGGCGGAGAAGTGGCAGCATCAGGGTACACAGCAGGATTTTTGCGTGATCAACGTCGACTACGGTATCGGCTCGTCATTTGTGATTAACGATCATATTTATCGCGGCAGTCTGTACGGCAGCGGGCAGATAGGGCATACGATTGTCAATCCTGACGGCAAAGCCTGCGACTGCGGAAGATACGGTTGCCTCGAAACCGTCGCCTCTCTCAGCGCGCTGAAAAAACAGGCCCGAATGTGGCTCAAAACGCAGCCTGAAGCAACGCTCGCCCCCGAGCAGTTAACCACGGCGTCGCTCATTGAGGCCTGGAAAGAGGGAGATGTGCAAATTCGCGCATGGGTTGATAACGCTGCCAACGCGATTGGCTTAAGCCTCTATAATTTCCTGAATATATTAAATATTAATCAAATCTGGCTTTACGGGCGCAGCTGCGCCTTCGGTGAGCAGTGGCTGGAAAGTATCGTCAAACAAACGGGTTTCAACCCCTTTGACCACCGGGATACGCCGCGAGCGCACGCCACCCAAATTGGCTTTGGCCAGCTGACACGCGCCCAGCAGCTGATGGGGATAGGTTATCTGTACGTTGAGGAGCAATTGCAGACGCTGGTTTAGTCATAAACGAACGTGGCGGAGCGCAAATTTGTGTATTACGTTTAAATCACACGTCTCTCATAACGAGCTGATTATGAACACACTCCGCTATTTTGATTTTGGCGCTTCCCGCTCTCTGCTACTGCTTATCGCCCGCATCGCCGTGGTAGTTCTGTTTATTCTTTTTGGCTACCCCAAACTGCTGGGCTTTGACGGTACGGTGCAGTACATGGCCGCCTCCGGCGCGCCGATGCCGACCCTGGCGGCGATTATCGCCGTCATTATGGAAGTGCCTGCCGCGATTCTGATTGTGCTCGGCTTTTTCACCCGCCCGCTGGCGGTCATCTTTATTTTCTACACCCTGGGCACGGCGGTGATTGGCCATCACTACTGGGATATGACTGGCGATGCGGTATTGCCGAACATGATTAACTTCTGGAAAAACGTCAGCATCGCCGGCGCTTTCCTGCTGCTGGCAATAACCGGCCCCGGGGCGATCTCCCTCGACCGCCGCTAATCTCCAGACGCAAAAAAGGCCGCATACGCGGCCTTTTTGATGTCAACGCTAACGCTTACGCATATACCGGGAAGCGGGCGCAGATATCCAGCACTTTACCTTTCACGCGCTCAATGACCGCGTCGTCATTGATATTGTCCAGCACGTCACACATCCAGCCAGCCAGCTCTTTGACTTCCGCTTCTTTAAAGCCGCGGCGAGTCACTGCCGGAGAACCGATACGGATACCGGAGGTTACGAACGGGCTCTTCGGATCGTTCGGCACGCTGTTTTTGTTGACGGTGATGTTGGCGCGGCCCAGAGCGGCGTCAGCTTCTTTACCGGTCAGGTTTTTATCCACCAGATCCAGCAGGAACAGGTGGTTCTCAGTACCGCCAGACACCACTTTGTAGCCGCGGTTCAGGAACACTTCCACCATCGCTTTAGCGTTTTTCGCAACCTGCTGCTGGTAAACTTTAAACTCTGGCTCCATCGCTTCTTTCAGCGCCACCGCTTTCGCCGCGATAACGTGCATCAGCGGGCCGCCCTGCGCGCTTGGGAACACGGCAGAGTTCAGTTTTTTGTACAGCTCTTCGCTACCGCCTTTCGCCAGAATCAGGCCGCCGCGCGGACCCGCCAGGGTTTTGTGGGTGGTGGTGGTCACAACGTGAGCATGCGGAACCGGGTTCGGGTACACGCCAGCGGCAATCAGGCCTGCCACGTGCGCCATATCGACGAACAGGTAAGCGCCGATGCTGTCAGCGATTTCACGCATTTTCGCCCAGTCAACGATACCGGAGTAAGCGGAGAAACCACCGATGATCATCTTCGGTTTGTGTTCCTGAGCCTGCTTCGCCATGTCGTCATAGTCAATTTTACCGGACTCATCAATACCGTAAGGGATGATGTTGTACAGTTTGCCGGAGAAGTTAACCGGGGAGCCGTGAGTCAGGTGGCCGCCCTGCGCCAGGTTCATACCGAGCACGGTGTCGCCCGGCTGCAGCAGCGCGGTGTAGACGGCAAAGTTAGCCTGGGAGCCGGAGTGCGGCTGGACGTTAGCATAGTCAGCGCCGAACAGTTCTTTCGCGCGGTCGATTGCCAGCTGTTCAACCACGTCGACGTATTCACAGCCGCCGTAGTAACGCTTGCCCGGATACCCTTCAGCATATTTGTTGGTCAGCTGAGAGCCCTGCGCCTGCATAACGCGCGGACTGGTGTAGTTTTCGGAGGCGATCAGTTCGATGTGCTCTTCCTGACGTACTTTTTCCTGCTCCATAGCCTGCCACAGTTCGGCATCATAATCGGCAATGTTCATTTCACGCTTTAACATCCGCATCTCCTGACTCAGCTAACAATAAAATTTCGGCCTAAAAAGGCGGTCCGATTGGACAACGGCCCACAGTATAACCGAATCATTCTGTGATAACAGGTCTTGACAAAGGATTTTACGCAAACGATTGGCTCCGCATGACACAAGGCTTTGAGCAATAACGCCTCTCTCAGTATCAACGGATTTCTTTTCAGGTTTGTGATGCAAATTCTTCATGTTGTAACTGGATCGGGGGAATGTGTTAAAGAACCATTTACAACGCAGGGTTATTTCTTTAAGATGCATTTAAAATGCATCATTAAGATAACACATAAGGAAGCACGCTATGCTTGACGCTCAAACCATCGCCACGGTGAAAGCCACCATTCCCCTGCTGGTAGAGACCGGCCCGAAATTAACCGCCCATTTCTACGATCGTATGTTCGCGCATAATCCGGAGCTCAAAGAGATCTTCAACATGAGCAACCAGCGCAACGGCGATCAGCGTGAAGCGTTATTCAACGCTATTGCCGCCTACGCCAGCAATATCGATAACCTGCCTGCCCTGCTGCCGGCGGTGGAAAAGATCGCCCAGAAACACACCAGCTTCCAGATCAAACCGGAGCAGTACAATATTGTTGGCAGCCATCTGCTGGCGACCCTCGATGAAATGTTCAGTCCGGGCCAGGAAGTGCTCGATGCCTGGGGTAAAGCCTACGGCGTGCTGGCGAACGTCTTTATCGGCCGTGAAGCCGAGATCTATCAGCAAAACGCCAGTAAAACCGGCGGCTGGGAAGGGACCCGCGCGTTTCGCATCGTGAAGAAAACCCCGCGCAGCCAGCTTATCACCAGCTTTGAGCTCGAACCGGTTGATGGCCAGCCGGTCGCCGATTACCAGCCTGGCCAGTACCTGGCCATCTGGCTGAAACCGGAAGGCTTCGAATATCAGGAAATCCGCCAGTATTCCCTGACCCGCAAAGCGGACGGCAAAGGCTACCGCATTGCGGTTAAACGCGAGGAAGGCGGTCAGGTTTCCAGCTGGCTGCATAACCATGCCAGCGAAGGCGATGTGGTCTATCTGGCCGCCCCGGCGGGAGATTTCTTCCTTAACGTTAAGCCGCAGACGCCGGTCACTCTGCTCTCCGGCGGCGTCGGGCAAACGCCGATGCTGGCGATGCTGGATGCGCTGGCGAAGAGCGGTCATCAGGGTCAGGTGAACTGGTTCCATGCGGCGGAAAATGGCGACGTTCACGCCTTTGCCGATGAAGTGAAGGCGCTCGGCGCGGCGCTGCCGGCGTTTACCTCTCACGTCTGGTATCGCACCCCGACTGAGGCCGACCGTCAGGCTGGACGTTTTGATAGCGAAGGTTTGATGGATTTAGCAGCAGTGGCGGACAATATTCGCGACCCGCAGATGCAGTATTATCTCTGCGGCCCGGTAGCGTTTATGCAGTTTGCAGCGAAGCAGCTGGTCGAATTAGGGATCAACAAAGACAACATTCATTACGAATGCTTCGGCCCGCATAAGGTGCTGTAAGCCCCGACGATGCGGGGATCTGTAGGCCGGGTAAGCACAGCGCCACCCGGCAATACTGCAGCGAGCGGCGAGCGTTAAATCGCCGCGTCGTCTTCTTCGCCGGTACGAATACGAATGACCCGCGCCACGTCGAAGACAAAGATTTTACCGTCGCCGATTTTACCGGTCTGTGCGGTACGGATGATGGTATCCACACAGGTATCGACGATATCGTCGGTCACCACAATTTCAATTTTTACTTTCGGCAGAAAATCGACCATATACTCGGCACCACGGTACAGTTCGGTGTGCCCTTTCTGGCGGCCAAAGCCTTTCACTTCCGTTACCGTCATCCCGGTGATGCCGACTTCGGCCAGCGCTTCACGCACGTCATCCAGTTTGAAAGGTTTAATAATCGCATCAATCTTTTTCATGGGGTTCCTGTCTTAATCGCGTAACCGGTTGCTTACCGTATCATAACTTGCGCTATAGTGCGGAGCTACTCTTTAAAGTCGTTGGCGTCGAGCTCATGGCGCGACAGCAGCTTATAGAATTCGGTGCGGTTGCGCCCTGCCATCCGCGCGGCGTGAGTGACGTTGCCCTTGGTAATTTGCAGCAGCTTGCGCAGGTAGTTCAGCTCAAATTGATTGCGCGCCTCCACGAAGGTCGGCAGCGCCGTGTTCTCGCCCTCCAGCGCTTGCTCAACCAGCGCGTCGCCGATCACTGGCGACGAAGTCAGGGCCACGCACTGCTCGATCACGTTCACCAGCTGGCGCACGTTGCCCGGCCACTTGGCGGCCATCAGCCGCTTCATTGCATCGCTGGAAAATGCACGCACGAACGGCTTATGGCGATCGGCGGACTGACGCAGCAGATGGTTGGCCAACAGCGGAATATCTTCCGTGCGTTCGGAGAGCGGCGGTATTTTCAGGTTCACTACGTTGAGGCGGTAGAACAGGTCTTCACGAAACTCGCCGCGGGCCATCGCCTTCGGCAGGTCGCGGTGGGTGGCGGAGATAATCCGCACGTTGATTTCGATATCGCGGTTGCTGCCCAGCGGGCGCACCTTGCGCTCCTGCAGGACGCGCAGCAGCTTCACCTGCAACGCAACCGGCATATCACCGATCTCGTCGAGAAACAGCGTACCACCCTCAGCGGCCTGGAATAATCCTTCACGGTTACTGACCGCGCCGGTAAAAGCGCCCCGCGCATGGCCAAACAGTTCGGATTCGAGCAGCTGTTCCGGCAGCGCGCCGCAGTTGATCGCCACGAACGGCTTATCATGACGCGGGCTGGCGTTGTGGATCGCCTGGGCGACGATCTCCTTCCCGGTCCCGCTCTGGCCATTAATCAGTACGCTGACATCCGATTGCGCCACCATCCCGGCCTGCTCAAGCAGGCGCAGCATCAGCGGGCTGCGGGTTACAATCGCCTGGCGCCAGGCTTCGTCGGTGGCCGGCGAGCGCTGCTCCAGCGCCTCATCAATGGCTTTATATAAGGCATCTTTATCGACCGGCTTGGTCAGGAAGCTGAACACCCCCTGCTGGGTAGCCGCCACGGCGTCGGGAATCGAACCGTGAGCGGTGAGAATGATCACCGGCATGCCGGGGTGGCCCTTCTGGATCTCGCTAAACAGCTGCAGGCCGTCCATTTCATCCATCCGCAGATCGCTAATCACCAGATCCACTTTCTCACGCCCCAGCACGCGCAGCGCTTCCGGCCCGCTCTCGGCGGTGACCACGCTGTAGCCTTCGCTGACCAGGCGCATGCCCAGTAGCTTCAACAGTCCCGGATCGTCATCCACCAGCAGTAAACGCGCCGGTTTACGGATCGTCATGGATCACCTCCGGCACTTTTTCGCTGCCGAAATTGCCGCCCGGCTTGCGGCTGGAGAGCTGGCGTTCGATATCCGTCAGGTTCTCCAGCTTGCGGGTGGTCAGCTCCAGCTGCTCGCGCAGCGCCAGCTCCTGCTGACGCAGTGTCTCCAGTTCGCTATCGCTGGACTGCTGAAGCTTCGCGTAACGGGCACGCTCTTCCACCAGCTGCAGCTGACGGGTCTGGCCGTCGCGCCAGAGCTGATACAGCGGGCGGACCTGAACGGCGATTTGCGGGCTGAAGGTATCGAGACGCGCCACCAGGTCGCGGCGCTCCTCAGGGGTAATTTTAGCATCAGCAAGCAGGATGCCGCGACGGAACGCGTCCTGCCAGCTGTCGTCGGTATGGCGTTTCGCCTCCGCCCGCGCCTGCGCCGGCGCGAGGCGATCGGCACAGTCAATGCCCCGCAGCCAGTAGAGGGGATTTTTGTCGCTGGCATCGCTGCTGTGCGCCCAGATATCCGCGCAGTCTACCGCGACAAAATCGGCCACCTGATGCTGCGCCTGCCCGGGGGCGGCGGTACCTTCCGCGGTATGCGGTGAAAAGCCGGCGGAACACCCCGCCAGCGTCAGACAAGCAATGCCTGAAAGCAGCCATCCGCTGAGGGAACGGCGCCAGGCCAGGAATTGGGACATAGTTCCCCGATATCGATTCATAAGTTGGATTATTCCGGCGCTGAGGGAAGCGTAATGCGAAAACAGACCTGCCCGGCGGGCGCATCAACTAAGCTGAGCTCCCCTTGCATCTGCCGGACGCAGTCGCGGGCGATACTCAACCCCAGTCCACTGCCCTTAACGGCCCCTTTACGCTGGTGACTCCCCTGGTAAAAAGGCTCGAATATCATGTTTTTTTCCGCGGCCGGGATCGGTTCGCCGCTGTTGGCGACATCAATACGCACCTGCTCTCCGTGCCGGTAGCTATGGATACGGATGTTACCGGATTCAGCGCCATAGTGCACCGCATTGGAGTAGAGATTATCCATTACGCTTATCAATAGCGCAGGCTCTGCCAGGCAACGCCGCGCCTGCAGCGTCAGTTCGGTATGCATCAGTTTAGCCCGCGCGGGCAGGCTGTGCGCCGCCACGACGTTTTCCACCAGTTCCACCAGATCCACCGCTTCGCGAGCCACCGGGCCGTCGGCCTGTTTTCGGTTATAGTCCAGCAGCTGTTCAATCAGCTTTTGCAGGTTACGGCTACTGCTGTCGAGGATCTCGACAATCTCCTGCTGCTCAGGGGTCAGGGGCCCCGCGACCCGGTCGGCCAACAGCTCGGTACCTTCACGCATACTGGCCAACGGGGTTTTCAGCTCATGCGACAGATGGCGAAGAAATTGATGCCGCTGCGACTCCAGCCACGCCAGGCGCTCGCTGAGCCAGATGATGCGCTTGCCCACCGATCGCAGCTCGCGCGGGCCGGTAAACAATGCGGCGTCGTCCAGCGACTTTCCTGCCCCCAGCTGATTGATCATTCTTTCGATGCCTTTCACCGGGCCGATAATCATGCGGGTGAAGAGTAGCACCAGCGCCAGGCTCAGCAGAAACAGCACCAGCGCCTGCCAGCCGAAAAACTGGCCGCGTTCGGCTATCTCCTGCTGCAGCTGTTGGCCACGAGAATAGACGACCGCCCGGGTCGCCTGTACCATATCGCTGTTATTACTGGCGAAAACTTCCAGTCTGGCGGCTGCCTGGGCATCGGGTCCGCTATTTTTACACTGCAGCTGCGCCAGATCGCTGACATCCTGACGCAGCGCCTGCCAGAGCTTCTCGTCCGGCAGCACGCCGGCGTGGGCGTCCAGCATCTGGCTGTAGCGCTGCCGCTGGTTTTGATAGACGCGCGCCAGCGTCGGATCGTCCAGCACGCAGTACTGGCGATAGCTGCGCTCCATCTCCAGTGCGGCATTGATCATCGCCTCGCTGCGTCGGGCGTCGACCAGGGTGGTACGGTTAATATGCGCCGCCTGGGCGCTAAGGGCGTTCAGGCTCTGCCAGGCCTGCCAGGCCAGCACCAGCAATGGCAGCAGGATCAGCACAAAAGAGAGCGTCACCAGCTGACGCAGCGAACGGGGGAAAAGAGAGAGTCGCTTCAAGGATGTTGTCTCAATCATTAGCTCTGGTCGATGCTAACTGAGGAGCGCGCCGGAGAAAAGCGCTACCGCTGGTTACTGCGCCGCAGAAACAACAAAGCCAGGCGCAAGGCCTGGCTTTGTTCAGGAATGAGGCGGTGCCTTACTCGACGTTTCGCCCGATGTCTGATAAAGCCAGGCTGTTATCAGGAGTTGGACGGCAGGCACCTGTTTGTGCGTCATTCGAAGTTTATGTAGCGCGTCCCGAAGGGGCTGACATAAGAAGGTGAATGAGCCACTGGTTAATATTATGCATGAACTATGCCAGCTCTCAAAACATTTTATTAACATATTGATATATATGGCTTTAACCGCAGGAACAGTCGTACTACCACTGTTTATTTTTCACCCGCACTGTCGCTATTTAGCGACACCAAATAGGCTACCGATTACTCATCATTTAAATCAATAACTTAAGTGTCGCCTATTGACGACACTACAATATCGCAGTTGTCGGCAATTCCCGACACCCTGGCGTGCCGACCATCACAGATAAAAAAAGCCCCCTGTCAGGCAGGGGGCTGATACGTTCGCGAGAAGCGCGGCGGGAAGATTAACCCAGCTGTTTACGCGCGTTACGGAAGATACGCATCCACGGGCTATCCTCGCCCCAGTTCTCCGGGTGCCAGGAGTTGCTTACGGTGCGGAAGACGCGTTCCGGGTGCGGCATCATGATGGTCGCGCGCCCGCTTTCGCTGGTCACCGCGGTGATACCGTTCGGGGAACCGTTCGGGTTCGCCGGATAGGTTTCGGTCACTTTGCCGAAGTTATCCACGAAGCGCAGCGCCACCAGACCTTTGCTCTCCAGCTGGGCCAGATGCGCGCTGTCGCGCACTTCCACCTGACCTTCGCCGTGGGAGACCGCAATCGGCATCCGTGAGCCAACCATGCCTTCCAGCAGCAGGGATGGGCTTTGCGTCACTTCCACCAGGCTAAAGCGCGCTTCAAAGCGGTCAGACTGGTTGCGCACAAAGCGCGGCCACAGGTCGCTGCCCGGGATCAGCTCGCGCAGGTTGGACATCATCTGACAGCCGTTGCACACGCCGAGCGCCAGCGTCTGCGGACGATGGAAGAAGGTCGCGAACTCATCGCGCACGCGCTCGTTGAACAGAATCGACTTCGCCCAGCCCTCGCCCGCGCCCAGCACGTCGCCGTAGGAGAAGCCGCCGCAGGCTACCAGGGCATGGAAATCGCCCAGACCGGTCCGGCCGGCCAGCAGGTCGCTCATATGCACGTCGATGGCGTCAAAGCCGGCACGATGGAAGGCGGCCGCCATTTCAACGTGGGAGTTCACCCCCTGCTCGCGCAGGACGGCCACTTTCGGCCGCGCGCCGGTGGCAATGTACGGGGCGGCGACGTCGTCGTTAATATCAAACGAGAGCTTCACATTGAGGCCCGGGTCGGCATCATTGGCTTTCGCCTCATGCTCCTGATCGGCGCAGGCCGGGTTGTCGCGCAGACGCTGCATCTGCCAGGTGGTTTCCGCCCACCACATGCGCAGCGTGGTGCGGCTTTCGCTGAACACCGTCTGACCGCCGGCGGTCAGCACGAAGCGATCGCCCTCAACCGCTTTACCGAGGTAATGCACGCAGTCCGCCAGGCCGTTAACCGCCAGAATGGCTTCCACCGCCTCACGGTCTGCGGCGCGGACCTGAATCACCGCCCCCAGCTCTTCGTTGAACAGCGCGGCCAGATGGTCGTCGCCCAGCGCGGCGATATCCGCTTCCACGCCGCAGTGGCCGGTAAAGGCCATTTCCGCCAGCGTGACAAGCAGACCGCCGTCGGAGCGGTCGTGGTAGGCCAGCAGTTTACGCTGCGCCACCAGGGCCTGCATCGCATTCCAGAAGCCTTTCAGTTGCGCGACATCGCGCACGTCAGCCGGCTTGTCGCCGAGCTGGCGATAGACCTGCGCCAGCGCCGTCGCGCCCAGCGCGTTGTGCCCTTTACCGAGGTCGATCAGCAGCAGGGCGTTATCTTCCGTCGAAAGCTGCGGCGTGACGGTATGACGGACATCTTCGACACGGGCGAAGGCAGAGATGACCAGCGACAGCGGAGAGGTCATCTCGCGCTGCTCGCTGCCTTCCTGCCAGCGGGTTTTCATCGACATCGAGTCTTTACCGACCGGAATGGTCAGGCCCAGCGCCGGGCACAGCTCTTCGCCTACCGCTTTTACCGCCTCATACAGGCCAGCGTCTTCGCCCGGGTGACCTGCGGCGGCCATCCAGTTAGCTGACAGTTTCACGCGATTCAGCTCGCCAATCTGCGTGGCGGCGATGTTGGTCAGCGCTTCGCCGACCGCCAGACGGCCAGAGGCCGCGAAGTCCAGCAGGGCGACCGGGGCGCGCTCGCCCATCGCCATCGCTTCGCCATAGTAGCTGTCGAGGCTGGCGGTGGTCACCGCGCAGTTGGCCACCGGGATCTGCCACGGGCCAACCATCTGGTCGCGGGCGACCATACCGGTCACGGTGCGGTCGCCGATGGTGACGAGGAAGGTTTTCTCGGCCACCGTCGGCAGATGCAGAACGCGGTTAACCGCATCGGCAAGGGTAATCGGTTGGCGATCCAGCGCGCTACCCTGAGCTTTCAGAGTCTGCACGTCGCGGGTCATTTTCGGCGTTTTGCCGAGCAGGACGTCCAGCGGCAGGTCGATCGGCTGATCGTTAAAGTGGCTGTCGCTCAGGCTCAGATGCTGCTCAGCGGTGGCTTCGCCGATAACGGCATAAGGCGCGCGCTCGCGGCGGCACAGTTCGTCGAACAGCGGCAGCTGCTCCGGGGCGACCGCCAGAACATAACGTTCCTGCGATTCGTTACACCAGATCTCCAGCGGACTCATCCCTGGCTCATCGCTGAGAATATCGCGCAGCTGGAATTTACCGCCGCGGCCGCCGTCGCTCACCAGCTCCGGCATAGCGTTGGAGAGACCGCCGGCGCCAACGTCGTGGATAAAGAGGATCGGGTTGGCGTCGCCCAACTGCCAGCAGCGGTCGATCACTTCCTGACAGCGGCGCTCCATTTCCGGGTTGTCACGCTGTACGGAGGCGAAATCGAGATCGGCATCGGACTGGCCGGAGGCCATAGAAGACGCCGCGCCGCCGCCGAGGCCGATGTTCATCGCCGGGCCGCCCAGCACGATCAGCTTCGCGCCGACGGTAATCTCGCCCTTCTGCACGTGCTCACCGCGGATGTTGCCGATACCGCCGGCCAGCATGATCGGTTTGTGGTAGCCACGCAGCTCTTCGCCATTGTGGCTGGTGACTTTCTCTTCATAGGTGCGGAAGTAGCCGTTCAGCGCCGGACGACCAAATTCGTTGTTAAACGCCGCGCCGCCCAACGGGCCTTCGGTCATGATGTCCAGGGCGGTGACAATACGATCCGGTTTACCGAAATCTTCTTCCCACGGCTGTTCGAAGCCCGGGATACGCAGGTTGGAAACCGAGAAGCCCACCAGGCCCGCTTTCGGCTTCGCGCCGCGGCCGGTGGCGCCTTCATCACGGATTTCGCCGCCGGAGCCGGTTGCCGCGCCCGGCCATGGAGAGATGGCCGTCGGGTGGTTATGGGTTTCCACCTTCATCAGAATGTGCGCCGGCTCCTGATGGAAGTCGTAGCGTCCGGTCTGATGGTCGGCGAAATAGCGCCCGACTTCAGACCCTTCCATCACCGCGGCATTATCTTTATAGGCCGACAGCACGTAGTCCGGCGTTTTTTCAAAGGTGTTTTTGATCATTTTGAACAGCGACTTCGGCTGCTGTTCGCCGTCGATGATCCAGTCGGCGTTGAAAATCTTGTGGCGACAGTGCTCTGAGTTCGCCTGGGCGAACATATACAGCTCGATATCGTTCGGGTTGCGTCCCAGGCGGGTAAACGCATCCTGCAGGTAGTCAATTTCGTCGTCGGCCAGCGCCAGACCCAGACGGAGGTTGGCGTCAATCAGCGCCTGACGCCCTTCGCCCAGCAGGTCGACGCTGGTGACCGGCGTCGGCTGATGGTGAGCAAACAGCTTCTCGCCCGCTTCCAGCTCGTCGAAGACGCTCTCCATCATGCGGTCGTGCAGCTCCGCCGCCACCGCGGCCCACTGCGCTTCGGTCAGGGTTGAGGCTTCAACGTAATACGCCACGCCGCGCTCAAGACGCACAACCTGCGCCAGACCGCAGTTGTGAGCGATATCGGTAGCTTTAGAAGACCAGGGAGAGATGGTGCCAGGGCGAGGGGTCACGAGCAGTAATTTACCGGTCGGGGTATGGCTGCTTAAGCTCGGGCCATACTGAAGCAGTCGCGCCAGGCGCTCGCGATCGTCAGCGCTCAGCGGGGCATTCAGATCGGCAAAATGAATATATTCGGCATATATGGCGCTTACCGGAAGGTTGGCCGCCTGAAATCGTGCCAGCAGTTTATTAATACGGAATGCCGACAGTGCAGGTGAACCACGCAAAATTTCCATCATAAGTCTCTCGTCTTCGAAGCTTTCAGGGTGAGCCAGGGGGGGAAACGGGCGTCATTATAGTGAATCCTGCGCCCCGACGAAACCGTTTGCGTAGAAATAAAATCATTGATGCTGTTTATCAATAAATGTGACGACCATCGCGAATAAGTTGCCAACTGGCGCATTATTAAGCAGAATGCCGCACATTCGACGACAACCTTGCGTTTTTTCCGGACATCGCCTGCTGAGGAACCTGAAGCTGCAGAAGATTAACTCTCTGAAAAAATTAAAGATTAATTATCTGCTGATCGGCATTGTCACCCTTTTGCTGGCGGCGGCCCTGTGGCCGTCGATCCCCTGGTCTGGTAAACCCGAGAACCGGGTGGCGGGCATTATCGCTCGCGGCGAGCTGCGCATCAGCACTATCAACTCGCCAATGACCTTCGCCACCATGAACAATAAAGCGTTCGGTCTGGATTATGAACTGGCGAAGCAGTTTGCCGACTACCTTGGCGTAACGCTTAAGATAACCGTCCGGCAAAACATCAGCCAGCTGTTTGACGACCTCGACGACGGTCAGGCCGATATGCTGGCCGCCGGACTGGTCTATAACCAGGAGCGAGTGAAAAACTATCAGGCCGGCCCCACCTACTATTCTGTTTCGCAACAGCTGGTCTACCGCGTCGGCAATACCCGGCCGCGCACCCTCGCGGCGCTGACCGCCGAGCAGCTCACTATCGCTCCGGGCCACGTGGCGATCAATGACCTGCAGACCTTAAAAGCCGAGAAATACCCGGATCTTGCCTGGCGCGTGGACGAAAAACGCGGTACCACGGCGCTGATGCAGGCGGTGATTGACGGTAAACTTGATTACACCATCGCCGACTCGGTGGCCGTCAGCCTGTTTCAGCGCGTCCATCCGGAGCTGGCGGTGGCCCTCGATATCACCGACGAACAGCCGGTCACCTGGTTTAGCGCCCGGGACGACGATAATTCGCTGTCGGCGGCAATGCTTGATTTCTTCAACAACATCAATGAAGACGGCACCCTGGCGCGCCTCGAGGAGAAATACCTCGGCCACGGCAACGATTTCGATTATGTCGATACCCGCACCTTCCTGCGCGCGGTGGAAAATATTCTTCCGGAGGTGCAGCCGCTGTTTGAAAAATACGCCCGCGAGATTGACTGGCGCCTGCTTGCCGCCATCGCCTGGCAGGAATCCCACTGGGATCCGCAGGCCACCTCCCCCACCGGCGTGCGCGGTATGATGATGCTCACACGCAATACGGCGCAAAGCCTGGGTCTAACCGACCGCACCGATGCGGCGCAGAGTATCGACGGCGGCATGCGCTACCTGCAGGATATGATGGATAAAGTGCCGGATTCGATCCCGAAAGATGAACGCATCTGGTTTGCGCTGGCCGCTTATAATATGGGCTATGCCCATATGCTGGACGCCATGGCGCTCACCCGCAAACAGAAAGGCAATCCTAACAGCTGGGCGGACGTTAAGCTGCGTTTACCGTTGCTGAGCCAGAAACCCTATTACAGCAAACTAAAATACGGCTATGCCCGCGGCCATGAGGCCTACGCCTATGTGGAAAACATCCGCAAATATCAGATAAGCCTTGTCGGCTATTTGTCAGAGAAGGAGCGCCAGCAGCAGCAAACGCTGGCCCTGGCGGAGGATTACCCGGCCGTGCTCCCCAATGAGCTCGAACAGCCGCAGGAGACCACCCTGCCCTTTTTCAAGTTTCGCGCCGATAAGCAGATGGATAATGCCCGGATGAAACTCCCCGGCCACCTGTATTAACTTTCCCCAGTCTGCTCCCGGGCTTTCTTCAGCGCTTTTTTCTCTTCCCGCCGCCAGCGGAAGAAGTCGCTCAGCATGGCAGAGCAGGACTCTGCCAGCACGCCTTCGCTAATCTCAACCCGATGGTTCATTCCCGGGTGGTGCAGAACATCCATCAGCGAGCCGGCGGCGCCGGTCTTGGCATCCCTGGCGCCAAACACCAGGCGGGCGATACGGCTGTGCACCATCGCGCCCGCGCACATGACGCAGGGCTCGAGGGTCACGTACAGCGTGGCGTCGATCAGGCGGTAGTTTTGCAGCACCAGTCCGCCCTGGCGTAAGGCCATAATCTCCGCATGGGCGGTGGGGTCGTGACGGCCTATCGGCCGGTTCCAGCCCTCGCCAATGACCTGATTGTTATGCACCAGCACCGCGCCCACCGGCACCTCGCCCTCTTCCCAGGCGCGTTTCGCCAGCGTCAGGGCATGACGCATCCAGTATTCATCATTGAGTTCGAGGTCAGACACAGCGGCCACTCCAGCAGAAAAAGCGGGGCGCATTATACATGGGCGCTATCAATTACACACTATTACTCCAGCTGCTGAAGCTCTCCCTGAGGGGTTACCCGCCAGCGATGCTGGCAAAAGCCGAGCAATGGATTATCCTGCTCACTATCGCTATAGCCGCTATACAGCCGCAGCGGGGCGCCAATCTTTTTCTCCAGCTGTACCACCTTTTCATGCCCCAGGCAGCGCAGGGTCAATACCCAGCCGCCCCAGCGGCGCGCGGTGCGGCTGGCTATCAGATTCACCCGCGGCAACCAGAGGGTATCGCGATAGACCTGCTCCACCAGCGACTGCGGCGAGCCGGTGATCAACCAGACGTCGGCATCGGTGCTGGTCAGGTAGGCGGTAAGCCGCGCATGAACTACCGGAAACGCCGTCACATGATGGCGAAACCAGCCGACAAACTCCGCTTCCAGCCGCTTCAGCACCGCCTCGCGGCGGCCAAAGGTTGTCGCCCACAGCAGGAGGCTCATCGGCCAGCGCGCCGCCCGTCCGCTCACTGCCAGCCCGGCAAGGATCACCGGCCCCATCGCCACCACCAGCAACAGGTTCAGCGGCAAATGGCGCAGCAGATAGCGCAGAAAACTGCCGAACATATCCTGTTGGTGTAAGGTTCCGTCCAGATCGAAAAACACCACTCTCCGTTCAGTGTGCTGCAAACTGCCTCCTTTATCTCAGAACTCGCTTCTCGTTAGGGTAAGCTTAACAGCCTGACGCCATGTCGAGGGAAAACATCCCCTGCCGTTAAGAAAGAATTAAAGTAGCAGGCGAAGGAAAAATTGTGGCTTAAGAATTTTTAATTCATGGTATACCCCTTATAATCGAATAAAAATTCTGTCAGTCACGAGCCGGACGGCTCCAGCGGAGCTCCAATGAACTGTTTAACGCGTATTCGTCAGCGCTATCCCACCCTGGCGGCGAGCGACAAAAAGTTGGCCGATTATATTCTGAGCCAGCCCGATGAGACCCGGCACCTCAGCTCGCAGCAGCTGGCAGCGGAAGCCGGTGTGAGTCAGTCCAGCGTGGTTAAATTTGCCCAGAAGCTGGGATTCAAAGGCTTTCCGGCGCTGAAGCTGGCCCTTAGTGAAGCGCTGGCGAGTAGCCCGGATCCGCACTCCGTCCCGGTGCATAACCACATTCGCGGTGACGATCCGCTGCGTCTGGTCGGCGAGAAACTCATTAAAGACAATGTCGCCGCCATGCATGCCTCGCTGGACGTCAACACTGAAGAGACGCTACGGGAAGCCGTCACGCTGCTGCGCAACGCCCGGCGAGTGATCGTCACCGGGATTGGCGCCTCCGGCCTGGTGGCGCGTAACTTTAGCTGGAAGCTGATGAAGATCGGCATCAACGCTGTTTCTGAGCAGGATATGCATGCCCTGCTGGCGACGGTGCAGGCCATGTCCAGCGACGATCTTCTGCTGGCGATCTCTTACTCCGGCGAGCGCCGGGAGATCAATATGGCGGCCGGTGAAGCGCTGCGCGTCGGCTGTAAGATCCTGGCGATCACCGGGTTTAGCCCGAACGCCCTGCAACAGCAGGCGACCCACTGCCTGTATACTATCGCCGAAGAGCAGGCGACGCGCAGCGCGGCCATCTCCTCCACCAGCGCGCAAATGATGCTCACCGATCTGCTGTTTATGGGGCTGGTGCAGCAGGATCTGGAGCGGGCGCCGGAGCGCATTCGCCATAGCGAAGCGCTGGTGAAAAAGCTGGTCTGAGCAGAAAATGGGCGTATAATGCCCGCCCTGTTTGTGTTGTTTCTGAGACTTTCCTGATGGCGCTGTTAATTACCAAAAAATGCATCAACTGCGATATGTGCGAGCCGGAGTGCCCGAATGAGGCCATTTCGATGGGTGACAGCATTTATGAGATTAACAGCGACCGCTGCACCGAGTGCGTGGGTCATTACGACACGCCAACCTGCCAGAAAGTGTGCCCGATCCCGAATACGATCCTGAAAGATCCGGCACACGTCGAGAGTGAAGAACAGCTGTGGGATAAATTCGTGCTGATGCACCACGCGGATAAAATTTAACCGCCCTCCTGGCTAGCTTTCGACAATCACCGTGGCGCAGGCGTAGTGGCGTTCATCAGCGAGAGTAACGTGAATAGCGCTTACTCCCATGCGTTCAGCTAAAAGGTTTGCTTCACCCCATAGCCGCAGCTTCGGCTTGCCCAGCTCGTCGTTGTAAACCTCGAACTGGTTAAACGCCAGCCCGTTACGGATCCCGGTTCCCAGCGCTTTCGCCGCCGCTTCCTTGACCGCAAAGCGTTTCGCCAGGAAACGCACCGGCTGCTGGTGCTGCTCCCAGATGCTCCATTCATGGTCGCTCAGCACCCGGCGGGCAAGGCGATCGCCGCTGCGGGCGATCACCGCTTCGATGCGGGCGATCTCGACGATGTCGGTACCCAACCCGAGAATGGCCATTAGCCGCGCGCTTCCAGCATCAGACACTTCATTTCCGCCACCGCCTCTTTCAGGCCGCTCATCACCGCACGGCCAATAATCGCGTGACCGATATTCAGCTCATGCATTTCCGGCAGCGCAGCAATCGCTTTCACGTTGTGGTAGGTCAGACCGTGGCCGGCATTCACCTTTAGGCCGAGGCTGGCGGCGTAGGTGGCCGCTTTGGCAATACGTTCCAGCTCCCTGGCCTGCTCGGCGTCGGTTTTGGCATCGGCATAGCAGCCGGTGTGGATTTCGATATAGGGCGCGCCAACGTCCGCCGCCGCTTTGATCTGCGCTTCATCCGCATCGATAAACAGGGAGACCAGGATGCCGGCATCCGCCAGGCGTTGACAGGCATCGCGCATCTTGTCGCGCTGGCCGGCGACGTCCAGCCCGCCTTCGGTGGTCACTTCCTGACGCTTCTCCGGCACCAGGCAGCAGAAGTGCGGTTTGGTTTCGCAGGCGATCGTCAGCATCTCTTCAGTGACCGCCATTTCAAGATTCATGCGGGTGTGCAGCGTCTGGCGCAGGATACGCACATCGCGATCGGTAATATGGCGACGGTCTTCGCGCAGATGCACGGTAATGCCGTCGGCGCCGGCCTGTTCGGCAATGAAAGCCGCCTGAACCGGATCCGGGTAAGCGGTGCCGCGGGCGTTACGCAAGGTCGCGATATGGTCAATATTGACCCCTAACAATAATTCAGCCATGACAATCCTCGTTAATCATTATTCGTATTATCGGCTCGCGCCTTTCGCGCGGGCATAAACTGGCGAAACAACTCCCGGCTCTTGAGCGGTTTGCCGCCGAGATAGGGCTTCAGGGCGATACGGGTAAAGCGCTTCGCGGCGCGCAGCGTATCAACATCAGGAAACTCGCGACTCGCCAATGCTTTCAAATGGTGCCCGGTAAACGTGTTGTTATCAATCACCAGGCTGGCAATAAAGCCTTTTTCTTCACGATAGCGGTAGGTCATGGTGTCGTCTACCGGCTCGCCGCTCCCGGCGCAGTGGAGAAAATCCACGCCATACCCCAGGTGCCCGAGCAGCGCCAGCTCAAAACGCCGCAGCGCGGGCTCCGGCGAGCCGCTGGCCCCGGCGAGCGCCTGAATGCAGTGCAGGTAGTCGAAAAAGAGTTCGGAGAAACGTGTTTCGTGTTCCAGCACGCGGGAGATAAGCTCGTTAACGTAGAGACCGCTGTAGAGGGTGATGCCGCTGAGCGGCAGCGCCAGCGAAACGGCTTCCGCGCTGCGCAGGGTTTTGACTTCGCCGCGACCGCCGAAGCGAACCAGCAAGGGGGTAAAGGGCTGTAAAGCGCCTTTGAGATTAGAGCGTTTGGAGCGTGCGCCCTTGGCAACCAGGCGCACACGACCGGATTCTTCCGTGAAGACGTCCAGCATCAGGCTGGTTTCGCTCCACGGACGGCTATGCAGGACAAAGGCGCGCTGCCATCCATCCACGTTGCGTTAACTCAGAGGTCGTCAACGTAACCGAGACTGCGCAGGGCGCGCTCGTCATCGGCCCAGCCGGATTTCACTTTCACCCACAGCTCGAGGTGCACCGGCGCTTCAAACATCTCCTGCATGTCCTTACGCGCTTCGATACCGATGGTTTTAATTTTGGCGCCTTTGTTGCCAATCACCATCTTTTTCTGTCCTTCGCGCTCGACGAGGATCAGGCCGTTGATATCGTAACCGCCGCGCTCGTTGCTGACGAAACGTTCGATTTCCACGGTGACGGAGTACGGCAGCTCAGCGCCGAGGAAACGCATCAGTTTTTCACGGATGATTTCGGAGGCCATAAAGCGTTGTGAGCGATCGGTAATATAATCTTCCGGGAAGTGATGGATCGCTTCCGGCAGATGCTTACGCACGATCGCCGCGATGGTATCAACGTTGGTGCCGGTTTCCGCTGAGATCGGTACGATATCGAGGAAATTCATCTGGCTGGCGAGGAACTGCAGGTGCGGTAACAGATCCGCTTTTTCCTGCACGTTATCCACCTTGTTGACCGCGAGGATCACCGGCGCTTTCGCGTCGCGCAGCTTGTTGAGCACCATCTCATCGTCCTGCGTCCAGCGAGTGCCTTCCACCACGAAGATGACCAGTTCCACGTCGCCAATCGAACTGCTGGCCGCTTTGTTCATTAAGCGGTTAATGGCACGCTTCTCTTCCATATGCAGGCCCGGAGTATCAACGTAAATCGCCTGATACGGCCCTTCGGTATGGATACCGACGATGCGGTGACGGGTGGTCTGCGCTTTACGGGAGGTGATCGAGATCTTCTGCCCAAGCAGCTTGTTCAACAGCGTGGATTTGCCAACGTTTGGACGACCCACGATGGCGACAAACCCACAATAACTTTTTTCTTCGCTCATTCCAGCTCCAGCTTTTTCAGCGCCTGTTCGGCGGCAGCCTGCTCCGCCTTACGACGGCTGGAACCTGTGCCAACCACCGGTTCACTCAGGCCACTGACCTGGCAGTGGATAGTAAATTCCTGATCGTGCGCTTCGCCGCGAACCTGGACCACCAGGTAAGACGGCAGCGGCAGATGACGTCCCTGCAGATACTCCTGCAGACGCGTCTTCGGATCCTTTTGCTTATCGCCCGGACTGATTTCGTCCAGACGGGTCTGGTACCAGGAGAGGATTAAGCGTTCAACGTTCTGAATATCACTGTCGAGGAAAACCCCGCCAATTAACGCTTCAACGGTATCCGCGAGAATCGATTCGCGACGGAAACCGCCGCTTTTCAGCTCTCCCGGCCCGAGGCGCAGACACTCGCCCAGCTCAAACTCGCGGGCGATCTCCGCCAGCGTGTTGCCACGCACCAGCGTCGCGCGCATACGGCTCATATCGCCTTCATCGACACGAGGAAAGCGATGATACAGCGCATTCGCGATCACGAAACTTAAAATGGAGTCACCTAAAAATTCCAGGCGCTCATTATGTTTGCTGCTGGCACTGCGGTGAGTTAATGCCTGTTGCAACAGCTCCTGATGATGAAAAGTGTAGCCCAGCTTTCGTTGAAGCCGATTAATTACGATGGGGTTCATGCGTTACCAATAAATGAATGCGTCAAAGATGCAGCACACGAAACCGACCTGAGCATTCGCTTCAAACAGTAATTTGAAACAGACCAATACGCTTTCGTGTGCAGTGTCACCCGGCAGAGCGACAACCAAAAACTTCGGGGGGATATTCTATACGCAACGACACGGGATGTCGTTAGTTTGAATGGATTTAAATACTAAATAATTCACGCCGCTGCGATAACAGCAGCGACGTGAATTCAGCAGAGGAAATTAATGAATTCCACCAATGCGCGATAACCGCACGCCGGTCGGCCATTCACCTTCCTGCTTTTCAAAACTCATCCAGATAGCGGTTGCTTTTCCGACCAGGTTGGCTTCCGGCACAAAGCCCCAGTACCGGCTGTCGGCGCTGTTATCCCGGTTGTCGCCCATCATGAAGTACTGACCGGGCGGCACAATCCAGGTGGCCAGCGGCAGACCGGACTGATGGTAGTACATCCCAACCTGATCCTGGGCAATCGGCACCATCAGAATTCGGTGCGTCACGTCGCCCAACGTCTCCTGACGCTCGGTAAGACGAATGCCGTCGGCTTTGGTTTCGCCCTTCGGCAACTGCCAGAAACCGCTGCTCGCTTCGCCGCCGTTGCTGCGGGAGAAGGTCTGAACAAAATCGCTCGGCTCCACGTTGGAATAGGTCACCGGCAGCGCGTTGCCGCAGGCCTGTCCGGAACTGCAGCCCGGCTGAATAGTGACCTGTTTGGCAACCGGATCGTAGGTGACCTTATCACCCGGTAACCCCACCGCGCGCTTAATGTAGTCCAGACGCGGGTCTTCCGGATATTTAAACACCACGATGTCGCCGCGCTTCGGATGGCCGGTCTCGATCAGCGTTTTCTGATAGATAGGATCTTTAATGCCGTAGGCAAATTTCTCCACCAGAATAAAATCGCCGATGAGCAGCGTTGGCATCATCGAACCTGAAGGGATCTGGAAAGGCTCATAAATAAATGAACGTACCACCAGAACGATCGCCAGCACCGGGAAAACCGATGCGCCGGTTTCCAGCCAGCCCGGTTTCGGGCCGACTTTCTTCAGCGTCTTCTTGTCCAGTTGCTCGCCGGTCGCTGCCTGAGCAGCGGCCTGACGTTCACGACGTTTCGGTGCAAAAATGAACTTGTCCAGGCACCATAAAACGCCCGTCACCAGGGTTGCAATCACCAGGATCAGGGCAAACATGTTCGCCATGCCAACTCCTTAGGGTTATTTGCCGTCTTTACCAACGTGCAGAATGGCGAGGAACGCTTCCTGCGGCAGCTCAACGTTACCGACCTGCTTCATACGCTTCTTACCTTCTTTCTGCTTCTGCAGCAGCTTTTTCTTACGGCTGACGTCGCCGCCGTAGCATTTCGCCAGGACGTTTTTACGCAGCTGTTTCACCGTAGAGCGCGCGATAATGTGGTTACCGATGGCCGCCTGAATCGCGATATCGAACTGCTGACGCGGAATCAGATCTTTCATCTTTTCCACCAGCTCGCGGCCGCGATACGGCGCGTTATCGTTGTGGGTGATCAGCGCCAGCGCATCGACGCGCTCACCGTTGATCAGCACATCGACGCGTACCATGTTCGACGCCTGGAAGCGTTTGAAGTTGTAGTCCAGCGACGCATAGCCGCGGGAGGTGGACTTCAGGCGGTCAAAGAAGTCGAGAACCACTTCCGCCATCGGAATTTCATAGGTCAGCGCCACCTGTTTACCGTGGTAAACCATGTTGGTCTGCACCCCACGCTTCTCGACACACAAGGTAATCACGTTGCCGAGGAACTCCTGCGGCAGCAGCATGTGACACTCGGCGATCGGCTCGCGCAGCTCCTGAATATTATTCAGCGGCGGCAGCTTGGACGGGCTGTCGACGTAGATAACTTCTTTGGAGGTGGTCTCTACTTCGTAGACTACCGTCGGCGCGGTGGTGATCAGGTCGAGATCGTATTCACGCTCCAGACGCTCCTGAATGATCTCCATGTGCAGCAGGCCGAGGAAGCCGCAGCGGAAGCCGAAGCCCAGCGCGGTAGAGCTTTCCGGCTCGTAGAACAGAGAGGCATCGTTAAGGCTCAGTTTGCCCAGCGCGTCGCGGAAAGCTTCATAATCATCGGAGCTCACCGGGAACAGGCCGGCATACACCTGCGGTTTCACCTTCTTAAAGCCAGGCAGCGCTTTGTCTGCCGGGTTGCGGGCGGCGGTCAGGGTATCGCCCACCGGCGCGCCGAGGATGTCTTTGATCGCGCAGACCAGCCAGCCTACCTCGCCGCATTTCAGCTCGGTACGGTCAACCTGTTTCGGGGTGAAGATGCCCAGACGATCAGCGTTATAGACCTGGCCGGTGCTCATGACCTTGATCTTGTCGCCCTTGCGCATGGTGCCGTTTTTAATCCGCACCAGCGACACCACGCCGAGGTAGTTATCGAACCAGGAGTCAATAATCAGCGCCTGCAGCGGCGCGTCCGGATCGCCTTCCGGCGGCGGGATATCGCGCACCAGACGCTCCAGCACGTCGGTCACGCCGACGCCGGTTTTTGCTGAGCAGCGCACCGCGTCGTGGGCATCGATCCCGACGATATCTTCAATCTCGTCCGCTACGCGCTCAGGGTCGGCCGCAGGCAGGTCGATCTTGTTGAGTACCGGAACCACTTCGAGATCCATCTCCATGGCGGTGTAGCAGTTGGCCAGGGTCTGGGCTTCTACCCCCTGCCCGGCGTCTACCACCAGCAGCGCGCCTTCGCACGCGGCAAGAGAACGGGAAACTTCATAAGAGAAGTCTACGTGGCCCGGGGTGTCGATAAAGTTCAGCTGGTAGGTCTCACCGTCGCTGGCCTTATAGTCCAGGGTGACGCTCTGCGCCTTGATGGTGATCCCGCGTTCGCGCTCAAGATCCATGGAGTCCAGAACCTGGGCTTCCATTTCACGATCAGAAAGGCCACCGCAAATCTGGATGATACGGTCAGACAGCGTCGACTTACCGTGGTCGATGTGAGCGATGATCGAAAAGTTACGTATATTCTTCATATTTAGAGTTAATT